>Ga0129312_1000039_pt1 | contig 136809 bp, 118 predicted proteins | sample O827metagenome_FD_94434 | JGI IMG/M metagenome (GOLD analysis project Ga0129312, IMG submission 94434) | Orangutan group fecal microbial communities from Wisconsin, USA - O827 metagenome | ecosystem: Host-associated > Mammals > Digestive system > Large intestine > Fecal | place: USA: Wisconsin... | reverse complement strand
CCTTTTGCCTTTAAGGAAAGCTCCTTGTTGCGTAGGTGGTGGTTGCTCATTACGGTGTAGCCCTTGTTCCGTTCCACTCTGAAAACTGCCATAGTAAATCACTCCTTTTGCTGTGGATTTGTTACGCAGTAGAAGCGCGGTTTCGGGGGATAAGGTATAAATCCCTTGCCGCGCCAGATACGCGCCCGCAAAATCGCTTGTAGCAAGGCTTTTTCTGCCCCTACTGCGTAACAAAGGGCATAAAAAAGCGGCGTTCCTGTTCTCCCATGTAGAGAGTAAGAAACGCCGCTTCTGCGTCGTATTCAGTTTTTAGCACAATACCCTGCTTGTCCGTCGCTCGAAAAACCTTGATTTTCCAGTGTTTTCAAAAGTATCGTTATCTAACGTCAGCTTTGCAGCAGTCAGGCCATCCATCACCGGCATCATGATGTCCATAAGAATGGCATCAAATGTTCCTGCCGGATTGGCCGCAAACAGATCTGCTGCCTGTTTTCCGTTATGGACAACTGTTACTTCAGCTCCCCGATCTTTAAGCAGCATTTCCGCAATCTGAGCATTCAGTTCATTATCCTCAGCCATCATCAAATGCAGTCCGGCAATGTTCCCTGTTTTCGCTGCAGTTTCATTAGGATCCTGTGTCGGCGCCGGTGCAATTTCAAAGGGAATCGACACTACGAAGGTCGATCCTTGGCCGAGTTCACTTTCAATGGAAATACTGCCGCCCATCCGATCAATCAGCTCTTTGACAATGGACATGCCCAGACCTGTTCCATGGTAAACACTGCGGGCATCATCCTTTTCCTGAACAAAAGGTTCATAGATGTGTTCTAAAAACGTTTGACTCATCCCCACACCGGTATCGGAAATTGTCCAGCGATAAGTACAGCTTCCATCATGTTTTTCTAATGTTTCAACCCTTGTAGATACCTTTGCCATCCTTACGCCCCACTGCTGCCATATCCAGTTGAGATTCATCTCTCATAGTAATACGCAGCGCATAACTTTTCTCACTGAAAGTCAATGTATTCATCAATGCATCCTTCTCTGCCATATCCAGCACTTTACGGCATCCAAGTCCTGATAGATCTGCTTCTTTTTGTATATTGCCCTGGGCATCCAGAAGAATCAGACCATCCATATAGCAGTCTTTGGCCCAGTTTTCAAGAATACTATCATCCGCATCCTTTTCGTCTTGTATGTCCTCTCCATTCTCCAGACGCCAACGGATCTGTTCGACGCTCTCTGTCACCCGGAGCAGGCTTTTCGCCTCTGAAGCCAGATCACGAATCTCACTGTCATTACACTGTTCTTTCATGTACTGGACATTTGTCAATAATTCATTTTCCGCCCGCTTCATATCTGCATTGATGCTGACACCAAATGCAAATAACAAAAGCAATAATCCTATAGCTATCTCCAGAGTAATGATTTTTTTCCAGGACCGTGTCTTTTTATGCTCCATCCTAATTGTCCTCCAGATAACTGTCTGCATGCATGAGATATTTGCTGATGATCTGCTTCACCGTCCCATCTTTATTCATTTCCTTGAGTGTATCTGTCAGCTGAACATTCAATCCCCGGGTATCTGCCTTGTCAAAGGCAACACCCAGATCGACTGTCTGAAGGGGTTCATCCAGAATACGAAACTTCAGTCCTGATTCTTCCATAAACTGATCCACAGAAGTATCATGGGCTGCCAGTGCATCCACATACCCCTTGCTCAAAAGGATAAAAATCAGATCCCTCTTCTGGACAGAAATAACCTTTCGCAGTTCCGGCAGCGTGCCGTCATGACTGCGGATAATGTCCTCCGGTTTGGTTGTATTCTGGACGGCCATCACCTTTCCTTCCAGATCTTCCAGAGTCTGAATATCACTGTCCTCATTGACGGCAACCACCTGATGGCTCCGCATATAAGGACCGGCCCAATTATATTCGTCCTCCCGGTCTGTCATGGTGAAACTGCTCCAGATACAGTCAATACTGCCTTTGGCCAGCAAATTCTTCTTATCTTCCAATTGATAAAAACAAATTCAGGGGCATATCCCATCCGTGAGAAAGCCTCTCTGGCCAGCTCCACATCGATGCCTGTCATATTGCCATTGGCATCCATGAAGCTGAAAGGTGAATAATTATCACATCCAACCGTAACTGTCGGCAGATCACTTACACTCTCCTCTTTATTTTCTTTGCTGATGCCGCATGCACAGAGCATACTGATGATCAAGCAAAAAATAATCACTCTACTTACTTTTTTCATAATACTACCCTATTTGTGGTCTGAATCTGTGTTGACTGCTGAATTGTTATCACTGATAAACAATCTTTCCTGCACAGATCGTGTAATGGATTTTACCCGGAAGCTCCCAACCCTTAAAAGGACTGTTGGATGCCTTTGAAGCAAAATGATCCACTGTCCAGCGTTCTTTTTCACCGAAAATCACCAGATCTGCCGGTGCATCCTGGGTGACACTTCCCGGAACCATCCGATAAAACTCTGCCGGATTTTTGCTCATGCAGGCCATCAGCTGCATCAGCGTCAAATGTCCCGGTTCAACCAGGGAAAGCAGACCAAGACCAAGGGATGTCTCAAGACCTGTAATACCGCTTGGTGCTTCTGCCAAAGGCTTTGCCTTTTCCTCTGCACTATGGGGTGCATGGTCTGTCACAATCAGATCAATGGTACCGTCCTTCAATCCCTCAATAATCTGTAATCGGTCATGCTCTGTGCGGACCGGCGGATTCATACGTGCCAGTGTGCCGTATTTCAGCACCGCATCCTCTGTCAGTGTAAAATGATGCGGGGTTGCTTCAGCATGAACATCTGCCCCCATTTTCTTTGCCATGCGGACAAGCTCCACAGAATTTGCCGAACTGATATGCTGAATGCAGACCGGCGCACCTGTATGCAGTGCCAGCATACAGTCCCTGGCTACCATCACATCTTCCGCTGTTCTTGACGCACCGCCATAATTCAGCTGTTCGGAAATCTTCCCCTGATTCACGCCGGCCTGTTTCACAAACAGCGGATCTTCTTCATGCAGACTGATCGGCATATCCAGATCTCTGGCTTTCTCCATAGCCGCCAGCAAAAGTTTCTCATCCATGATCGGAATCCCATCATCTGTAAAACCTGCGGCTCCGGCTTCCGCCAGTGCATCCATATCTACCATCTCCTGACCTTTCAGACCCTTGCTGATGGCCGCTGCCTGCAGTACATGAATCCCGGTTGTCTCACCTTTTTCCTGAACATATTTTAACGTTTCCACATTATCTACCGTGGGCTTTGTATTGGCCATACATACGACTGTTGTAAAACCACCCTTTGCCGCTGCGGCTGCCCCCGTCAGAATGTCCTCTTTGTATGTCTGTCCCGGGTCTCTGAAATGCACATGGGTATCCACCAGTCCCGGTGCCACAACCAAACCTGCGGCATCAATCACTTCCGCCCCCTCTGCGGACAAATCATGTCCTGTCTCCTCAATATGTGCGCCATCGATCAACACATCCAGCACTTCATCCACACCTGTTACAGGGTCTACCACCCTGCCGTTTTTAATTAAAATCATATGTCATCCTCCTGTTTTTTCTTCACTCTCTAATCTATCAGCATCTGATAATCTTCCTTTGTAAATCGATGATAAATGGTATGTCCCATTTCCATCTTAACGCAGTAATAATAAGCGTCATATTCCGCATCCTCAAAATAAACCGCATAATCAAAATCAGTCCCCGGTGCCATTTTTTCGCAATGATAAGCTTTGTCAAATTGTGCAAAGCAAGCACAGATTTCTTCTATTGTTAAGCTGTGATGGTGGGCAAATAATTCCACAATCGCTTTCAAAAACGGCGGATCAGGAATTTCTCTGGCTACATATTCTGCACCCTCCGCAGGCACACGCACCTCAAATCGTCCTTCATGAATAAAAAATTTCAATCTGCCAAGCACTGTTGTATCAAAAACCACATTTGTTCTCAGTGCAGTCAGCATCTCCTGTTCATCAGTATAATCTGTACCAAGAATAGCATTCATGGAAGCCATTGGAAAATATAACCGGATAACTTCTTTCTCCGCTCCAAGCTTCAGCTGTGCCTCCTTAATCTGTTCTATTACATTTTGAATTAATTTCTGTTCGTTCATAACCTGCTGCTCCATTTATTTCAGGATAATTTGTTTGTCCCGGCATGATAAATTCTGCCCATTATTTTTTCAAGTATTGCCATATCAATTGGTTTGGCAATATGCGCATCCATTCCTGCATCCAGACAACGCTGTACATCTTCAGAAAAAGCGTTCACTGTCATGGCTATGATAGGAATTTCTTTGCCCAATGGATTCTTACTGTTTCTTATTTGTCTTGTGGCCTCATATCCATTCATCACAGGCATCTGGACATCCATCAAAACGGCATCATACTCACCCTGTTTGACTGACTCAAAAGCTGATGCTAATAATTGTCCATTTTCATAAACAGTACATGATGCGCCTTTTAATGCCAGCATAGAAGTCAATATTTCTGCATTCAATGCATTGTCTTCTGCACACAAAAAGTGCATGCCGCCAAGGTTGACTTCTTCCTGCTCTGATTGATTTATCTGTACCTGATCCGTTGTGTACATTGCATCCGCATCTGCTGTTTTAAAAGGAAGCCAAAAACTGAACCTGCTGCCTTTTCCCAGTGTACTCTCCACATAAATGCTTCCGCCCATTGCATCGATCAGACTTTTAGTAATTGCCATGCCTAATCCTGTACCCTGTATTTCCTTATTGCCCGCATCTTCTCTGGCAAAGGGTTCAAAAATATGCTGCACAAATTCCTTTGTCATGCCTATCCCGCTATCCTCGACCGCAAATCGATACTTTTTGTTTCCTGTATGGATGCCTGCCTCCTGTATCGACAGCTGAATACTTCCGCCCTCCGGTGTATATTTCACTGCATTCGAAAAAATATTCATCAGAATCTGTCTGAAATGGATTGCGTCGCCTAAAACTGTCTGGAATTCCTGACAGCCGCAATGCACTGCCAGATGCTGCTGCTTCGAATTCATCTGAGGACGGATAATCGTCACAATCTCCTCAATCTGGGTCTTAATATCCATTGGCTCTGATTTTAACTCGATAGAACCATTTTCGATTTTGCTCAAATCCAGAATATCATTGATCAGATCCAGCAAATATTGACTGGAATATTTCAACTTAAAGAGATATGCCTCTAAAATATCCGGTTCATCAAGATGATGCTGCATTAATTCTGCCAACCCCACAATTGCATTCATCGGTGTTCGGATATCATGGCTCATATTTGCAAGAAACCTCGTCTTTGACCTGTTGGCCTGCTCCGCAAATATTCTGGCCTGATCCAGCTTTTCATTGATGGCCTGATTCTCCTTCAATGCATGTTCCAGCTGCCGATTGCTGCGTGTCAGCCTTCGCCTTGCATCCACCAGTTGATTATTCATCTGCTGAATCATATAGTATTCATTATGAAAAAGGCCAAATAAATGGTCTTTGGCCCATTCCTGATATTGAGGATACATCCTGCCAAATTCAAGAAATTCCTGATTGTCCTTTATGCTGGCACACACAACAAGACTTGCCTCATTATAAAACCGGAATACTGCCGGTAGGGTCAGCTGATTTTTTGTAAAAGTCAGCTCAAGCATATACTGTTCCTCACCATTATGCCCTAATTTCTGTTTTTCCGAAATCAAATCGGACAGATTCTCTCCTTCTCCTAAATCCAGAGCCGGACAACATTGATGTATTCTTAGAATTTTCCATTGTTTATCACATAAAAAAACTGCATATATCATCTGCTCATCTGCAACTCCTGTTTTCCAAGTTTCGTTATCATTGCCAGTCCCCGGCAATATATGTTGTATTTAAATCGTATTGGCTATGTGAAGTAATTCCCTTGCATCTTTCGTATAAATATCCACCGGCCACTTTTTCCAGATATTATCCGTACTTTCAAAAGCCTTGCCGCCCACTGCAACTTTTATATCCGGAAATGTGCCTTTGATTTCACGTACCGCCTTTTCACAGTCTATCAGATGCTGCGGCATGGAAACAGATAAAGTTATCAGATCCGGCTGATTCTCCCTGACAGAATCTATGATATAATCCACAGGAACTGCCGCGCCGAGAAAAATACTGTCCCATCCATGGTTTTCAAACAAATCACTGATGATACGTGCACCCATCTCATGTAACTCCATGCCCGGACAGACACTTAAAATGGTCTTATTCTTACGCATTCCGTCAAAAAGCCTGTCATACATCTGCGCCATGGCCATCTGTGTCACGGATGTACAATAATGCTCCGTATCCACCGTAATCTCCGCTGTATGCCAGAGTTCCCCCACTCTCCTCATACTTTCAGAAAGGATTTCTACATAGATATCATCCAGTCCTATACCCTGATCCGCAAATTGCTGAATCAATTCAACAGCTTTCCTTGTATTCTTCTGGAACAGACATGCCATGTAGGCCTCTATTTCTTTTTCATAACGCGACAGCCTGACAACTGTATCTGGTGCTGTATATTCGCGAATACACTGCTGAGCTTCTTCGATGATATTTTGTAATTTCTGACGCTTATCAGAACTGACAATCTCCGGAATCGTTTGTCTGATCGCCTCAAAATGGGAAAGAACATACTCTCTTGTCTGCTCTCCGGTAAATCGCTGTTTAAAGATTCCCACCATCAGTTCATACAGCCACACTGCATAGCTATTCATAATTTTTGGTTCATCAAGAACATATGATGTATACAAATAATCGATATTATATCTGGTATCTCTGTATATAATCTTTTTCGTATGCTCACTGATTGTGTTGAAATATTCTGCTTTTTCATGACTTTCTCTGGCATACGACGCTTCAACAAGATGTTCAAACTCGGCTTCATATTCCATCCAAAGTAAACTCATTCTCCCAACTCCCAATTATCTTTTTGACTGCATTCTGCTTTCATCCTCCCATTCGGCTGCTGAATGCATACTACTTTAATAATATTACAACTGGCTCACAAAGTCTATATGTAAAGCAAAAAAGCCGACTGCCCTCAACGAATTTTATCCGCAAATAGCAATCAGCTTTTCCTACCTTTTCTTAACTAAGAGATGCCTCTACTTCTTCTCTGTATGGAATGGACGGCACTGCTCCCTGGCGTGTAACTGCAATGGAGGATGCCTTGGCACTCATCTTCAAAATGTCAGGGATCTCCATACCCTCGATGATGCCTGCCAGAAAATAACCCGTAAATGTGTCCCCGGCTGCTGTAGTATCCACCGCCTGTACTTTGAAAATTGGCTGATGGTATCTGACATTTTTGTCCGCATAGATTGCACCGTCACTGCCAAGGGTCAGGACGATTTTGGCTTCCGGGTAAAGTTCAACCACTCTGTCAATGATTTTCTCAGGCTCGGAAAAACCTGTAATCTGCTCGCCCTCCACTTCGTTCATCAGGAAATAGCTGATCTTTGACATATCAACAGCATTCAGTTTTTCATTAAATGGTGATGGATTCAGGGCAATCTGCATGTTCTTTTCATAGGCTTTATCCACCATATACGGCAGCATGTTAACTTCATTCTGAAGCAGCAGAATATCTCCTTCTTCAAAGTTTGCAATGACTTCATCCACATAGCTTTCCGTCAGCATATCATTGGTCCCTGCAAAAAGCAGAATACTGTTCTGGGCATTCTTGTCAATCTGGATAATGGTATGACCTGTATTGCCCTCGGCTTCACGAATATAGTCGTAGTGAACGCCATATTCTTTGCAGGCATCAATGAACGCATAGCCATCCTTCCCGATCATGCCGCCGTGATAAACCTCCACACCGGCCTTTGCCAGGGCGATGGACTGATTCATGCCTTTCCCGCCCAGGAAAAGATTCAGTCCTGTGGTTGCCTGGGTTTCCCCAGGCAGAATGATATGATCGACGTTATAGACATGATCCAGATTCATGGAACCGATATTTAAAACCTTCATAGCATTTATCCTCCGATTTTTACTGTGCATTTTCACTGGTGATCAATGTGACTTCAACAGGAATAGCTGCAGGAACAGATTCACCGTTCATAAATTTCACCGCACTTTCCACAGCTGTAGAACCGATCAGTTCCGGCTGCTGTGCAATGGTGGCTGCCATTCTTCCCTCTTTGATGGCTGCAATGGCATCATCTGTGGCATCAAAGCCTACAACCATAATGTCTTTGCCGGCACCGGAAATGGCTTCCACTGCACCCAGGGCCATTTCATCATTTGCCGCAAATACAGCCTGGATATCGCCATTGGCCTGCAGCATATTTTCCATAACATTCATGCCCTCTGTTCTGTCAAAATCTGCCACCTGGCTGGCCACAACATCTAACTTCTCATCTGCAACATTGTGGAAACCTGTTCCTCGATCGATGGCCGCAGATGCACCGGATGTTCCCTGAAGCTCTGCCACTTTCGCGCCTTCACCAAGCTGATCCACAATATACTGAGTTGCAAGTTCCGCACCGGCCACATTATCAGATGCGATTTCGCAATCAACGGTTACACCATTGACAACACGGTCTACGGAAATGACTTTGATACCTTTGTCCAATGCATCCTGAACCGCACCTGAAACTGCATCCGAATCAACAGGATTCACAATCAGCACACTGACATTTGTTGAAATCAGGTCCTCGATATCGCTGACCTGCTTTGTGACATCGTCACTGGCATCAACCACTGTGAGCGAAACACCGAGTTCTTCAGCTGCTGTCTTTGCTCCTTCTGCAAGGGATACAAAGAATGGATTATTCTGAGTCGATACAGATAAACCGATAGAACCATTGGTTGACTTCTGCTGCTTACTGCTGTTTTCGCCGTCAATGGTAATACGGCAGGCTGTCAGCGCCAATACCATGGCAAAGGCGAGCACCACAACTAAAAGCTTTTTTATTTTTTTCAAAACAATTACCTCCATTTACAGATTCACTTTAACACATAGCAATTTAAACCCTATACATGCGAAATGTATTTATCGCTTGCGGTCGGACAATACGGCTACAAGGATTACAACGGCTTTGATGACATCCTGATAGTAGGAATTCACACCTAAGATATTCATACCGTTATTCAGTACAGCAATGATCAGAACACCGGCACATGTACCGATAATTTTGCCGCGGCCGCCGCTCATACTTGTACCGCCCAAGGCTACTGCTGCAATGGCATCCAACTCATAGCCGGAACCAAGGGTTGGCTGCGCAGAGTCCAGACGGGAAATCATGATCAGACCGGCAAGAGCTGATAAGAAACCTGAAATAGCATAAACTGCGATTTTAATTCTGGATGTGTTCACACCAACCAAATTGGCACATTTGGCATTGCTTCCGGTTGCATAAACTCTGCGTCCAAATGTTGTTTTCTGAAGAATAAACCAGAAAATAATCAATGCAAGAATCAGAATGATGACAGGAATCGGAATTGAAAACCATGGATTTTCGGCCGGACCGAATTCCAGATTGCCTTTACCAAGGGCTTTAAAAAGGAAAGCACCGGATTTGCTCTGGATGCTGGCTGCCAGTTTGGATACCGGCTTGCCGTTTGTAATAATTAATGCCAGACCACGATAAGCAGTCATTGTGATCAATGTGGCAATGAATGGCTGCAGACGGCCCTTTGTAACAAGAATACCGCTGATCATACCAAGCAATGTACCTGCGATCAATGCAATAAGAATGGCTGCAAATGCCGGAAAACCTTTGATCAGCAGTTCTGCACAGATAATCGCACTCAATGCAAATGTTGAACCCACAGACAGATCAATGCCGTCTGACAAGATAACGCACGTCATACCAAATGCGATCAGACCATTAAAAGATGCCTGACGCAGCAGACTCAAGAAATTGCTCGCTGTTCTGAATTCCGGGCTGATCACACTGATGACCGCCACTAATAATACCAATGCCAGAAATGCTCCGTATTCTCCGATCAGAGCACCTGCACTTTTTTTATTCTTTTCCATTTTATAAAGTACCTCCTGTTGCCAAAGTCATGACCTTCGCCTGGTCTGCTTCTTTTCCATCAATAATTCCGCTGACTTCACCTTCACGGACAACCATAATTCTGTCGCTCATGCCAAGCACTTCCGGAAGTTCGGATGAAACCATGATCACCGCTACGCCTCTCGCAGCCAGATCATTGATCACATCATAAATTTCCTTCTTGGCGCCGATGTCCACACCTCTTGTAGGTTCATCAAGGATCAGGATCTTCGGATCTGTATACACCCATTTTGCAAGGACAACCTTCTGCTGATTACCGCCGGACAGATTACTGCATTCATGCCACGGTCCGAAACATTTGATTCTGAATTCCTCAATGCCTCTTTTGACAATCGACTGCTGTTTTTCTTTCTTCAGCACACCCTTGTCTGAAACCTTGCCGAGATTGGCGATTTCAATATTCTCCGCAATACTCTTCTCAAGCAGCAGACCTTCTGTCTTTCTGTCTTCTGTCACAAATCCGATACCGGCTGCAATGGCCTGTCCCGGATTTTTAATGTGTACTTCTTTGCCGTCTATGTAAATCTTACCTGCGTCCTTTTTCAGATTGCCGAAAATCGCCTGCATGATCTCTGTTCGTCCTGCACCCATCAGACCGGCCACGCCAAGAACTTCACCGGCTCTCACGGAGAAGCTGACATTTCTGAAATATTTGCCGCTGGATAATCCCTCTACCTTCAGCACTTCTTCACCGATCTTCACATCACGCTTAGGAAAACGTTCACCGATCTCACGGCCGATCATCATCTGAACCACATCATCCATGGTGATGTCTTTGATTTCCTTCGTATCAATATAAGAACCATCTCTTAGGATGGTTATTCTGTCACACAGTTGGAAAATTTCTTCCATTCGATGTGAAATATACACAATGGAAACGCCTTTTTTGCGCAGAGACTCAATGACTTTAAACAGACCTTCTGTCTCACTCTCCGTCAGAGCAGCCGTCGGCTCGTCCATAATAATGACCTTCGCATCCACCATCAGGGCTTTGCAGATTTCCACCATCTGCTGCTGACCAACAGACAAATCAGACATCACCGCATCAATCGGGATATGGGTGCCCAGCTTTTCCATGGTCTCCTCTGCCGCTTTGCGCATGGCCTTCATATCACAGATACCAAAACGCTTTGTGATTTCCTTGCCCATGAAAAGATTTTCAACCACGGTCAAATCATAGAGCACATTTAATTCCTGATAAATAAACACGATGCCGGCTTTCTCAGCCTCCTGTGGATTCTTATAAGCCACTTCCTGACCATCCACAATGACGGTTCCGCTGTCCTTGGAATAAACACCTGTCAGAATCTTCATCAACGTGGATTTGCCTGCACCATTTTCACCCATCAGCGCATGAACTTCACCATCTCTCAGAAAGAAACCCGCATCCTTCAATACCTGGTTGCTCCCGAAAGACTTGTTGATGCCTTTCATTTCAATATTCATAACGATAAAGCCTCCTCTTTCCTATCCAAAAATACAGCCGGACTGGAGAATGATATTGGCATACGGTGTTGTCTCACCTGTACGGATCACCGCTTTGCAGTTCTTTGTCTTTTCCTTGAGTTCTGTATGGGATACATATTCCACTTCAATATCCTGCCCTTTAAAAAGTGCCTCTATTTCACCAAGCACCTTTGGATTCTGTGTCTTAATCTCTTCGGCCAAAATGATCTTCTCCACCTTCATATCGCCTGTGACCGCTTCCAGTGTTTGCATAAATGTCGGCACACCAAATGCCAGTGCCAGATCAATTCTCTCTGCTTCATCCGGAATCGGAAGACCGCAGTCACCGATGCAGATCCGGTCTGTATGTCCCATATAAGATAAAACCCTTGAAATATCGCTGTTTAAAATACCTTGCTTTTTCATGTTATTCTGTTCCTTTCAGTTTTGTTGTACTTCTCTGTATTAATTTCGTCTCAAATATAAACTCTTTTTGATTATGACCGCCCTCATTGTGAATAATCAATTCTGCGGCCTTTCTGCCGATCTTCTCTATCGGCTGTGCGATAGTAGTCAGCTCAGGCGTCATGAGTGCCGCCAGCCGGATATCATCATATCCGATCAGCTGGACATCTTCCGGTACCCGAAATCCCTTGCTCTTCAATATCTTATAAACAGAAATCGCAACCATATCATTGCAGGCGATAATGCCATCCACATGAGGATACTGCGCAAGAAGGCTTTCAGTCACCCTCAGTCCTGTCTCAAAATCATAGGTACAGTCAATGGTCTGTTCTCTGACACCATATTCTTTGCATACTTTGCGGTACCCCTCATATCGGTCTCTGGCGCTGGATATCTCCATAGGCCCTTTGATGCAGACAATATTCTGACAGCCGCAGTCAATCAAATGCTGTGCCGCCAATCTGCCGCCCTCATAATGATCACTGTGTACATATCCTGCCCAGGATTCTGTTTCAATACTTCGATCCGTAATAACCACCGGTATCGGGCAATGCCGCATCCATTCATAGGTCTCCTCATTATTCGTTGTCAGGATAATCCCATCAGCATTCATGGATGTCAGCATAGAAAAAGCGGCCCGCTCTTTCTCCGGCTGATCGTTCGTATTACACAGAACCAATCGATACCCGGCTTCGTCAGCTGTCTGTTCGATCACACTGGCCATCTGTGTAAAAAACGGATTCTCAATAGACGGAAGAATCAAACCAATGATCTTGGCCGATTTCTTGAACAAAGATCTGGCTACTTCGTTTGGTACGAAACCGGTTTCAGAAATCACATTCAAAACACGTTTCCGCTTTTCATCATCTACTTTTGCAGTTCCGTTAATCACTCTGGAAACGGTAGCGGGCGATACCTGGGCTAATTTTGCCACTTCTCTTATACTCGGCATACGCAATTCCCCTTTCTGTTTTGTGCAATTCTTTTTATGAAACCCGTTTCAAGCACATTTATACTATAACTTTTTGTACTGACTGTCAAAGGTTTTTTCGCTGTTTTTTGCATATCCGATACTTTTCGGCGAAATAGATAATAAAATTTAATTTATTTTGTACATAATTTTGTGCTCTTTCTCTGTAAAGTCCGCCGCCTTGAAAACAGTTGTACATAAAAAATCTGCCTGCAGCGATTTCATTCGCTGCAGACAGATTTTTCTAATCCCAATCCATCACAATATGACTCCTATCTTATTCTAGGATGCCAAACGCAAACACTTCCTAAAGTGAGTCACACCATTAAATACTAAAATATTTTAAGAAATAGATTTACTTTTGGTTATAAATTCTTCCGGCGTCATATCCATGATTGCGGCTGCCTCTTTAACCGTCACTTTTCCTGACTGGATAAGTGTTGATAAAACCTGCATCTTACCCTGAATAAGTCCAATATCAACGCCTTCACTCCGGCCTAATGCAATTCCCTCATTTCTGCTGTCCTGCATTATATCCTGAAGTGCTTTACACATGTTTACATTACCCATACTGTCAACCTCCTCTGATTCTATCTCCATATTTGTGATAGCTTCTATCACTCTGGCAGCCTCAATTTCCATGTTCATTCTCGGATTATCCTGTATGAAAGCTGTCAGTTTTTCTTTATCATTTGAATATTTAATGCAACCTATAGCCTCTCTCAAACTTGAATTAAATTTTATCAAATTTTCATCGGATATATTTCTCGGATCAATCAGATAAAGTGGATAATCTACTACCCATCTTTTTATTGCCGGATTCGTTATCTCCATCATATCCAACAACGACCGGGGGCCATCCCACTCACCAGCATTCAAGAACAACACTAACGTAATAACCGGAATTAACTTATCATCTTTATGAAATCCAGACAAGAACTCTCCATTACTGATATTTCTGTACATTCTTCAATTCGGACATTCTCTTATCTTTCTTGTTCTTATTGTCTTTCTCATTCAAAAATATCGCAATCTCAGTTGTATCTAGTTCTCTTAATTGCTCCGGTTGAATTTTCTGATCACCATCAAACATAAAATAATTAAAAGCGTCTGCAAATACTTTGTTTTTCCGTATGTAAGCCTTTGTAACTGCATCTGTTACTCCCATAAATTTTTCTCCTTCTTCATTTTATATAGAAATTCGGCAATCGGAGAAAAGCTAAAGGAAATGCTTACGCCAACTTCATAGTAACATCAAACATCGTTGAATGCAAGGTCATTTCATTGCATTAATAAAGCTCTGAAACCAGATTAAAACCACCGTTTAGAAACATTTATGTCGAATAATGCAGGACAAATTTTAATTATGTCATAAAAATTAAACTGCGCTTAAAACATAAAACAGAGGAATGGCCCATCAGACCATCCCTCTGCATAAATAGACGTACATCACAATAAAATGGCACAAACTGCCTGCCATGACAAAGACATGAAACAGTTCATGGCAGCCGAAATACTGAAATCGATTATGAAATACCGGGAACTTCATAGCATAGATCACGCCGCCTACTGTATAGAACAATCCGCCGGCCAGCAGCCACATAAAAGCTCCAAATGATAATCCTGCCAGCAGCTGCGGCATAGCCAGCACACAAACCCATCCCATACCGATATAAATCACCGAAGATACCCATTTCGGACATGTAACCCACAGCAGCTTAAAAACCATACCAACAATAGCTAATCCCCATACAGTTGCAAGCAGCTGCATACCTACACTGTGCCGCAGCACAGTCAGGCAAACCGGTGTATAAGAACCCGCAATCAATACAAAAATCATCATATGATCCATTCTTTTCAAACGAAGATTCGCTTTTTCTGAAATATCAAAAGAATGATAGGATGTGCTTGCACCATAAAGAAGAATCATGCTGATCATAAAAATGCTCATGCCAATCATTGTCATCAAGTCCGCACCGCTGCCTGCTGCATGCACCAGCAAGACCGGTGTCATGAAAACAGCTGCCGAAAACCCGATAAAATGGGTTGCCGCACTTCCCGGATCCTTCACTCTGAAATGGAAATCTATGTTCTTGTCTCTGTCCGCTGTATATATTCTGTTCGTCATTGCCTGAGTCCGCATAAAACTCCCTCCTTGCGAAATAAAGTTTTTATTATAACATAATAAGTTTTCAAAACCTTGTATTGTCATATTATATCACTTTAATTACTTTGTCAAGAGTTTTTCAAAAACCTATGATGCAGATTTCTATATTTTCATATATTTTTCGTGATCAAGGATTTTTTCCGATTTGGCAACAATCAAAGATGCTGCCACATCGCCAAGACTATTGCTCATGGCCCTCAGCATGCCCAACAGTGAGTCCAAGCCCATCACCAGCCCGATTCCTGCAATCGGTACATTTAACTGTGTCAGCAATACAGACAAACACACCAGCCCGGCGCCCGGTACACCAGGGGCTCCTACCGAAAGGACCAGCACGGAGAAAAACATGGACAGCAGCATGCCGCCGCTGATCTCCACACCAAACACTCTTGCAAGAGCCAGACCGAAGATCACAAGATAGACGCAGGTACCATCCATATTGATTGTTGCTCCCAGTGGAATCGACAGTGAATAAATTTTTTTCGGAATCCCAAGCTTATGCTCACAGGCATCCATATTCACAATAATGGCTGCATTACTGGACGCCATGCCGAAGACCTGCATCATAGTCGGGCTGTATTTCTTCAAAAACGGCACTGGATTCAACCGGCCGATCATGATCATTAACAGACAATATACCCCCATCATTACCAGAATACCCACGGCAAAAGTCCCCAGCATCGCAAGCATGGAAATCAGGACATCCGGCCCTGTCTTCAGAATCACTGACAATATGGAACAGAATGTGGCAATCGGAATAAACTGTACCAAAATGACGGTAATTTTCAGAAACAGTGCATTGCATGCCTCAAATATATCCTTTAAAAGCTGAGAATATTCACCGATTTTGCCCACTGCAATGCCGGTTAAAATCGCCATGAAAATCAGCTGCATCATATTCGATTCCAGAAAAGGTTTCACAAAATTGCCCGGTACAATATCCACAATCGTATCCTTAATTGAAATACTGACATCAGAAGCTACAACCGTTGATGCATCTGCTGCCAATTTGGAGGCCAGTTCCGGATTTCCCGGATGAAGCAGATAAAAAACTGCAGTTGCTGAAATAATTGCCAGTACTGTTGTCAGCATATAAAAACCCATAATCTTGCCGCCGATGCGTCCCACTTCCTTTAAATCTCCAAATTGAGAAATACAGGATACAATAGAAAAGAAAACCACCGGTCCCACCACCATTTTCAAAGCATTTAAAAACATAGTACTGATAGATGTCAGCAGCGTATCATTGATTGCTGTGCTGACCGTATCAGGTATGACCGCTTTCATAGCCAGCCCAACCACAATAGCAGCCGCCAGAGCAAACAGGGTCCGCATCACCATTGCATGCGGGTTCTTCCGAACGGTAATCTCCACCATGTTCATGCCCTTTTTGTTCTTATAACGCAATTGTTCCTTATTGGCCCGCAGCAAAATATTCCGGATCATCTCTTCTTCCTTTTCAAATCCGGTCTGCTGGTCATCCTGCTCCATATGTAAGACATCTTCTACCGTATCGCCCTGAATCAGCTCAAATGCCTGTCCCCTCAATGTCATACTGACATAAACACTGCCCATGCTTTTGTTCAAAACGATACAGATCTTATCATCCTTATTTTCTGCATGCAAAATCAGTTTCTGCAGTGATTCCTCCGCAACAAGCATTGTTTTTAAACACTGCTTTTTCCCAATCTCAAATTCAGCCAGTCCTTTTTCAATAAAATCCATCCCGGAAGATATCTCGGACTGTGTCATTAACAGCATTTTTCTCATACGCTCCCTCACTCTCCGTATTCATCCTGTTGATATTTTCATTAAATGTCATTTTTAGTTTATCACGGCAAAACCAAATAAACTACTTTTTTGCAAATCTGGAATCAAATATACTTTCGAAATGGAATCTGTCTATGATAAAATAGTTGATATAAGTCTATATAAGAAAGTGAGGCTTTTTTATGAAGGAACATATCCAATCCAAAATGGCCGACCCTATCCGGGATTTTCATCTTCCGCGCTACCAGGAAATTCCCGATGTAGGTCTTTATCTCGAGCAGACAGCCAAATATATCGACAGCTACTTAAGTCCCCTGGAGGATATCAGCATCACCGGCTCCATGATCAGCAACTATGTCAAAAAGAAAATCATCAGCAATCCGGTGAAAAAACAGTATAACCGGGATCAAATTGCCTGTCTGATCTTTATCGCTGCTGCCAAATCCGTATTGTCACTGGACAATATCCGCATGATGTTTGAGATTCAGCGTCAAACCTATAGCAACGAGACCGCTTATGACTATTTCTGCAGCGAATTTGAGCATATTCTTTGGCATGTATTCGAATTAGATACGGCCGTTGAAAACGAATTAAATACGACCGTTGAATTAGCTGCGGTCAATGAATCGGATACGACCGATATTAAAACAAGTTCAATAAATAAAGCCGGCAAAATAGAAAAAGAGCATGGCTCCTCTTCCAACGAGAAGACCATGCTCCGCAATATGATCATTACTGTTGCCCACAAAATCTATCTGGACCGTTATTTTTCTTTATTGAGGGATGAAGATACCATTTGAACAAAGTACTGATGCAGACGGTTATTATCATCCAGTTCCGGATGAAAAGAGATGGCAAGCTGCTGTTTGTACTTCACGCCCACGATCCGTTCATCCACCTTTGCCATGACTTTTACTTCCGGGGATGCCGTTTCAATATACGGTGCCCGGATAAATGTCATCGGTATCTCACCGATTTCTTCAAACTTTGCGTTTGTGTGGAAGCTGCCAAGCTGACGGCCATAGGCATTTCTCTTCACCGTTACCGGAAGGGTCTGAAACCATCTTCTGTCATCATTGCCAAGTTCAGCAGCCAGAAGAATCAGTCCGGCACAAGTCGCAAACACCGGCAGTCCCTTTTCAATCTGTGCTTTCAGTCTGTCAAACATTCCCAGCTCTTTTAACAGCTTGCCCTGCACCGTGCTTTCCCCGCCCGGCAGGATCAGTCCGTCGTAATGTCTGTCTAAATCTTCTTTTTTTCTCAGTTCAAACCATGAGACACCCAATTCATCCAGCTTCTTCTCATGCTCTGCAAATGCCCCCTGTACTGCCAGGACTGCGATTGTCATTTCCATGCCTTCTTTCTCTCCCGTCATTCCCATTCTTTCTGGCCTGTCTGCCTGTACGTACTCACAGGTTTATTTACCTCTCTCTGCCATTAAAAGAGCAATTTCATCTTCATTGATACCCACCATGGCTTCACCGAGGTCTTCAGATAATTCTGCGATCATAGCGGCATCTGTGTAGTTAGTCACTGCCTTGACGATGGCATTGGCACGTTTCTCAGGGTTGCCGGATTTGAAAATACCGGAGCCGACAAAGACGCCCTCAGCACCCAGCTGCATCATCAGTGCTGCATCCGCCGGTGTTGCCACACCGCCTGCCGCAAAGTTGACAACCGGCAGCTTGCCGTTTTCGTGTACATACTGAACAAGCTGGTAAGGCACTCTTAATTCCTTGGCAGCCTCAAAAAGCTCGTCCTCTCTCATGCCTTTGATCTTGGCGATTTCACTGTTCATCATGCGCATATGGCGGACAGCCTGTACCACATCACCGGTTCCCGGTTCACCCTTTGTACGGATCATGGAAGCGCCTTCGTTGATTCTTCTGAGGGCTTCGCCAAGATCTCTGGCGCCGCATACAAACGGCACTTTGAATTTCGTCTTATCAATATGATAGACATCATCAGCTGGAGACAGCACTTCACTCTCGTCGATATAGTCAATTTCAATAGCTTCCAGAATCTGAGCCTCTACGAAATGTCCGATTCTGCATTTTGCCATTACAGGAATAGAAACCGCCTGCTGAATTTCTTTGATCATCTTCGGGTCACTCATTCTGGCCACACCGCCTGCTGCACGGATATCTGCCGGAATCTTCTCCAGTGCCATAACGGCGCAGGCACCTGCTGCCTCTGCGATCTTTGCCTGTTCCGGTGTTGTTACGTCCATGATCACACCGCCCTTTAACATCTGCGCCAACTGTTTATTTAATTCATATCTGTTCTCTGCCATGATTTTCCTTCTCCTTTGTTTACATTTAAGTTTTTTTCCATTATAATGAAATCTGAACATAAATAAATAGCCATTTTAATATTATTTAAGATGGCCAGATTGGAGGTCACATGCCAGATGCTTACCTATTCTTTTGCCGGGACAGGGTCAGATTCTTTATATGAACATTTATATAAATGCATACGAAATGATATATTATGCGGCAATCTCTCCATGGGAGAGAAGCTGCCGTCCAAACGGAATTTTGCCAAAAATCTGGGCATAAGCACCATCACTGTTGAGAATGCCTATGCCCAGTTAATCGCCGAAGGTTATATTTATTCCATCCCCAAAAAGGGCTATTTTGTCTCCGATATCCATACGATCCTGCCTGTGGAGAGGATCCACCCCTTTGATGAAGACAATGGTTCTTCTTCATCCATTGACAGTACACCGGTGTTTTCGGCAGCCGATACAGATGAAAGCAGCCATTATTCAGTCGATTTCACAAGCAACCAGACAGATTCAGAATATTTTCCTTTCTCCATCTGGTCCAAATTAATTCGTGAACTGCTCAGTGACAGTCAGCAGAAGCTGATGATCAACCCACCCTGCGGCGGGACACTGGAACTTCGAGAGGCCATTGCCAGACACCTGAAAGATTTTCACGGTCTGCACATCTCTCCGGAACAGATTATCATCGGAGCCGGAACGGAATATTTGTACGGTATCCTTATTCAGCTGCTGGGCTTTGACAAGCGATACGCTATTGAGGATCCCGGTTACCACAAAATCGCCAAAATCTACAACAGTCACAATGTGGACTGTGATTATATTGCCATGGATGACAGCGGCATCCGTATTTCGGAGCTGGAAGAGAAAAATATCGATGTCATCCATATTTCCCCTTCCCATCAGTTTCCGACAGGTATCACCATGCCTATCGGAAGGCGATACGAACTTCTGGGATGGGCTTCCAAAGCGGCTTCCCGCTATATTATCGAAGATGATTACGACAGTGAGTTTCGTCTGACAGGACAGCCGATCCCAACCCTGCAGAGCATCGATGTTCTTGAGAAAGTCATCTATATCAATACCTTTACAAAAACACTGGCCTCCACCGTCCGTATCAGCTATATGGTGCTGCCGAAACATCTGGTGAAGGCCTATTATGCCAAGCTGCAGTTTTATTCCTGCACGGTATCCAATTTTGAACAATATACACTGGCTGCCTTTATCAACAAAGGACATTTTGAAAAACACATCAACCGTCTGCGTATTCACTATCACGACAAGCGGGATATGCTGCTGCAGTGCATCAAAAACAGCCCCCTTTCAGACCATGTCTCGATTAAAGGTGAGGACGCCGGTCTGCATTTTCTGATGAAAATTGACACTGAACTCAGTGATGAAATTATCTGTCAGCGGGCAGCGGCCAAAGGCATCCGTATCATGCCTCTGTCCAAATATTACTATCACCCAGAGGATGTCATGCAGCATATACTGGTGGTCAACTACTCCTCCCTGACACAGGAACAGATGACAGAGGCCACCCAGGCTTTTAATGAAATTCTTGGATAAAAAACCTGTCTGTCACTGCAGTTACTATTGCTTGCAGCAGCAGTGCTGATGTCTGCCATAAGTTGTTAATAGCCAACAACTTTTTCAAGGGCATTTAAGATATTTTCATAGCCGGTACAGCGGCAGAGATGCCCGGAGATGAGCTTTCTCAGTTCGTCCCGGGTATATTTGCGCCCGGTTCCTATGATTTCCACTGCAGACATAATAATACCCGGTGTACAAAAACCGCACTGCACCGCCGCTTCATCTACAAAAGCCTGCTGAATCTCCGAGAGTTCTCCCGTAGGTGACTGCAGTCCCTCCACGGTGAGAATGTGTTTGCCCTCAGCCCACATAGTCAGATAGATACAGGAGTCGATGGCTTCTCCATCCACCAGCACGGTACAGGCGCCGCACTCTCCCACTTCACATCCTTTCTTCACACTGGTCAATCCCAGATGATTACGCAAAGTGTCAAGCAAAGATTCTCTGTCATCAATGGCCAGTTCCACTTCTTTGCCGTTCACATTCATATGGATAATCTTAAGCATCGACTTCACCTCCCCCATTCCTTATGGCCTGTGCCATGGCACGTTTGGCCAGTTCCTCCACCAGCTGCAGACGAAATTCCTTCGAAGCACGCCATGATGTTCTCGGATTCACTTCATTTAAAACACCTTTGCCGGTCTGAAGGAGCAGTTCCTTTGAAACAGCCTTCCCGGAAACTGATTTTTCTGTCTCCGGACATCTGACAGGCGTCGGTGCCGCCACACCGTAAGCAATCCGCATATCTTCAACAACCTTCTTGTCCAATGACAGCTTCACAAGACAGGCGCACCCCAGGGTCGCAATCTCCATGGCATTTCTCTTGCCGTACTTGATATAGCATCCGCTGTAGCCTTCATAATCATTGCGGCCAATACGGATGGCTGTCATCACTTCCTCATGACGGCGCACTGTTTTGCCCGGACCTGTATAAAATTCCCGGATCGGCACCTGTCTGATGCCCTCCGGCCCAGTCAGTTCCAGAACCGCATTGTAAGCAAATAATGAAGACGCACTGTCCGCACTGGTCACACCGTTGCAGACATTGCCGCCAATGGTACCGATATTGCGGATCTGCGGTCCGCCCACCTGGTCAACGGCATATCCAAGCATCGGAATATGCTGCTGCACCAGCGGATGGGCTGTAATATGTGAAAAAGAAGTTCCCGGACCAATGACCAGCGTACCGTCCGCTTCCATTGCCACCCCTTTTAATGCCGCAATATTGTGAATACTGACGAGGGATTTTCCTGCCAGTTTGCCTTCTCTGATCTTAATTAAAACATCACTGCCGCCGGAGATAATCTCTGCATCCGGCCATTCCTGCAATTGTCTGATGGCATCCTCTACACTGACTGCCTCATAAAATGATCCAATATCATACATAATGTCATCCCCCTGCTTATATCAGTCCTTTTTCCTTGAATGCTGCCACCAGTCTCTGAGGCTCCATCGGAAGCTGATTAAAACCGATGCCTGTTGCCTGCAAGACAGCGTTGCGGATCGCCGGTGCCACCGGAATAGCCGGCGGTTCGCCAAGGGCTTTGTTGCCGAAAGGTCCTGTCGGATCCTGCAGTTCTATAAACTCAACATTCAGCTCCGGTGTATCCATGGCTGTCGGAAGCTTGTAATCCAGAAGATTATTATTCAGCGGTTTGCCCTTGGCATCATACATCAGTTCTTCACTGAGTCCATAGCCAAGTCCCATACTCATACCGCCATGCACCTGTGCTTCTGCCAGTTTCGGATTCATCAGAATACCGCTGTCATGGACATTGATAATCTTCAGCACATTGACTTTGCCTAACGGCATATCCACCTCAACCTCCGCAAAACAGGCGCCGCTGGCAAATGTATTTTCTTTGCAGTGGCTGGTGGCCTCAGCGGTGATATGCACCGAGCGTTCCAGACTGTACAATGCCTCTGTGGCCAGTGCCTCCATCGTCAGCAGTTCTTCGCCCGCTGTTGTCACGATCATATTATTGCGGATATCCAATGTCTGCTGATCCATCTTCAGCTTCCAGGCTGCATATTCAAGAATCTTATCCTTCATCATCTCCGCTGTTTTCTTCACAGCCTTGCCGCTGACATAGGTCTGTCTGGAAGCATATGCTCCGGTATCAAAAGGCGTCACATCTGTATCCTGTGTGGACACAATATAAACTCTGTCCTCCGTCACCCCAAGAACTTCTGATGCCATCTGGGTAAAGACGGTATCTGCGCCCTGTCCAATCTCCGTGGCCCCCATCATCAGCTGAATGGAACCATCCTGATTCAGCACCATACGGCATGTAGCTGTCTCAAGTGAAATCGGATAAACACCTGTTTTGTAACAGAAAATCGCCATACCGATGCCCCGGCGCTTACTGCCGGTCTGTGCCGCATAAGCAGCCCTTTTTTCATCCCAGTTCATCGCTTTTCTTCCGGCTTCGATACATTTCTTCAGGCCATAGCTGTAAAACGTAATACCGTTATGCGGATCCTTATAGCCTTCTTCCATGCAGTTTTTCAGTCGGAAAACTAACGGGTCCATATGAATAGCTGCAGCCAGATCATCCATCAGACACTCGGCTGCAAAATCTCCCTGCGGAATACCGTACCCACGCATGGCGCCGCCGGCTACAGTGCTGGTATAAACCGTATAGCTCTCTGATTCAAGGGCCTTTTCATCCCGATAAAGCTGCTTGATCATATTGGAGGCATTGGCGACAATGGCATGACCATGGGACGCGTAACCGCCCTGATTTGAAAAAGCTTCTGCCCTTCTGGCCACCAGTGTACCATCCGGCCTTACGGCTCCCTGCATATGAAAACGAATAGCATGTCGCACTCTTGTATCCGCAAATGTCTCTTCTCTGGTCAGTTCCAGTTTCACCGGCCGACCGCCCACCTGCAGACTTAAGAAAGCATTGAGGGGTTCATAGAGCACATCCTGTTTATTGCCGAAGCCGCCGCCAATATAAGGTTTGATCACTCTGACCTGTCCCCATGGAATACCAAGGGCCTGTCCGATAACACGGCGGACAATATGCGGAATCTGTGTGGATGTGGTTACCGTAATCTTGCCGTTGCCGTCCTGATACACGAAGGAAACCGGCAGTTCAATATGACAATGCTGTACACGCTGGGTATCATAGGTCTGATCCACCAGAACAAGTCCCTCTTCCTTCACAGCTTCATCAAAACTTTCCTCACCCAGGGCAAAGGACGTATGTTTCAAAATGTTATCCGGTACATCATCATGCATGGCCACGGCTCCCTCTGCCATGGCATCTGCCACATCCACCAGTGCCGGATATTCTTCATAATGTACTTTTACAAGGCGGGCCGCCCTGACGGCGGCAATCTCATCTTCTGCAATGACAGCCGCCACGTCATCCCCATAATAACGCACCCGCTGATTCAAAAGACGCCTGTCCTGAATATCCTGGTGAGCTGCCTCCACAGACCAGGGATGTCCCGGCGTACAAAAGTCAATCTCCGGCACATCGAAACAGGTTACAATCTTTACAACCCCCGGCACTTTTAATGCCTCATCCAAATCAAACCCTGTCACAAGACCATTGGCAATGGTACTGTGTACCACCTTTGCCGTCATCATCGGCTGTGTCATCAGGTCCTGTGTATATTTCGCCTGGCCCGTCACCTTGGCACAGGCATCCACACGCTGAATACTTTTTCCAATACCCATAACGCTCCTCCTTTTTTGAACAGATGCGGCGAAACTCCCGTTCTTTTATGTATACTGAGAGTTTCGCAATTACCTGTTTAGAAACAACTTGTTTTTAAAAGATTTTATTGCCTGAAACGTATTTGTGCAGTATATCCCGGCTCTCGCTGAGGCAGATATATCGCTCTAACCGCTGTCTGAGGGTCAGTGTCTGAGGATGCGGCATCCGGGTTTCGTCCAGGATAAGGGCGTCGAGTTCGTAGCCTTCTTCGAAGCTGCCGACTTGTCCGAAGAAGCTGCCGCCGGCTTTTGTTCCCATCCAGAAGATTTCTTCCAGGGTCAGTGGCTTCAGATTCTGATCCAGCAGTCTCCAGACGAGCTTGGATACCTGTCTGGCCTCCATCATGGTTCTGAAGATGGAAAGTGTGGCACCTCCGGCTACGTCTGACCCAAGCCCTGTATGCACGCCCATATCCAGCCATTTTCTCACAGGGGCAATGCCGGATGCAATGTTCATATTGCACTGCGGGCAATGGACCGCATAGGTGTCATTGTCCTTCATCATCTGTATCTCCCGCTCATCAGAGTACACACAATGTGCCATGATGGACTTTCTGCCGGGTGCTGCCAGGCCGGCGCTTACATAGGTATCCATATAGTTTTCTGAATCAGGACACAGTTCCTTCACCCAGTCAATTTCACTGAGGTTCTCGGATAAATGGGACTGAACCGCCAGATGATTCTCAGAGGCAATTGTTCCAAGTCCTGCCATCAGTGCATCGGTACAGCTTGGTGTAAAACGCGGTGTGATAATCGGACGGACATTGTGAAATTCTTCGGCCTTTATCAGCCATTCTCTTGTTGCTTCCAGTGATGCCTCTGCACTTTCCTCACAATAGTAATCCGGGCTGTTTCTGTCCATATTGACCTTGCCCACATACCCCTTCAGACCGGAGGCTTCAAGTAACGCCATCAATTTCAATGTGGCTGGTGTATGGATCGTCGCAAACGCACAAAAACGTGTTGTCGGACTATACTTCAGATCCTGCACAAACATGCTGTATGCCTTTTCCGCGTATGCCAATTCTTTATAGCCGGATTCTTCCGGAAATGCATAGGTTTCCAACCATTCCAACAGCTCCATATCCATTCCAAGGCCCCTGTAGGCATACTGGGGTGCATGAACATGCAGGTCGGACAATCCCGGCACAATCATATGTCCGCTGTAATCCAGCACTTCAAAATGCCGGTATCTTTCCGGAATCTGTGTAAATACCCCTGCAGATCTGCCATTTTCGCAGATCAGATACGCATCTTCATACAATTTCAATGTATCTGAATTCTCGCTGTAACATATATCACCCTTCATTATAAAATTGTTCATACTCATCATCCCTTTTCATTCAAGTCTGCTCCGATGCTGCTGATCGGAATTGTTTATAAGGTTTATTCAGGCGTATACAAAGACCCGGCTGATACGGCTGTCTCCTCTCCCTATGATAAATAAAAAGAAAGGCCGCCGTACAAGCCGACTCTCCCGCCTTCGGGAATTATAGTCGGCTGTTTACGGCAGCCGGTAGAAACGCTCAACCTGATTATGAACATATATAATCCATTGATATATTTATTTTACAGAAAATAAAAGCTTCTGTCAACACTTGTTATTCCGACGGCTGAATGGCATGTTACTCCAATGACTGAATGGCATGTTACTCCAATGACTGAATGGCATCCACCATAGCCTGATAACCTGTGCATCTGCAGATATTGCCGGATAAGCCCCGGCGGATTTCTTCTTCCGTAGGTTTCGGATTCTTCTGAAGCAATGCCACTGTAGACATAATCATGCCCGGAGAACAGAATCCGCATTGAACAGCACCGTAATCCACAAAAGCCTTCTGGATTCTGGCAAGTTCCGGATGGGCCTCAACGCCTTCAATGGTCATGACCTGGCATCCCTCCGCCTGAACAGCCGGAAACAGACAGCTGTTGACACTTCTTCCATCCACCAGAACCGTACAGGCACCGCAGTCACCTTCGCCGCAGCCCTCTTTTGTCCCCGTCAAGTGCAGAATATCTCTCAGCACCTTTAATAATGTGGCATCTTCAGGAATTTCTGTATGGCAGGCTTCTCCGTTTAAAATAAAATCAAGTGCTCTCATTTTTCACATGCCTCCCATAATTCTCTTACAAGCTGCAGTACCACATTGGCTGCCACAGTTTTTCTATAACTTCCTGTTGCCCGGATATCATCGATGGGCGAAATATCCTCCGACAGGGCAATGGCCATTTCCTCATGTAAGGACTGCCATTTATCTTCCGACTCTGGCCGTTTCCATGCCCGCAGCAATTCTTCTGTATGAAATGCCCGAAGGGCTGTCGGGCCGGCTGAACCGATGACAATGGCCAGATCCATGATTCTTCCGGCTTCTTTTTCCATATAAACCGCTGTATTGATGATTGAAATGGCCAATGCATTTCTCTTCCCAACCTTTCGGAATGCAGCCTGACCCTTTTTCTCAGGAATCACAATTTCCGTCAGCAGTTCACCCTGACCGATGGCAGTACGTCCCGGTCCTTTCATAAAGCCATTAATTGGTACAAAGCGCTGTCCGTTCTCTGATACAAGCACTAACCCTGCTTCGAGCGCCATCAGAACCGGCACAGTATCCGCCGCCGGTGAAGCCGACAAAATATTGCCCCCGAGAGTCCCTCTGTTTCGAATCTGAGGTCCGCCCACTAAGGATGCAGCCTCAGCCAAGGCATCCAGGGCACCCTGTCCTCTGAAAGCATCTTCTATAAGGTCAAATGTTGTCAGACTGCCGATATGCCAACCGTCTTTCTCTTTTCTGATGCCCGACAGTTCTTTTAATCGATGCAGACTGACAATATCCTGATCCAGATATTTGCCCTTTTCTCTGTCCACATAGAGATTGGTGGCACCTGCACAGGCCACGCAATTGCCGGATGACAGCATCTGGCAGGCCTCTGTCACTGTATTTGGAATCAACATCTGTGACATCTCTATCCCCCACTATCTTTTTATTTTTATCGTCATCCTTCCATGACTCATATTTCATACATTATTCAAAATGGAACGCACCATTTTCCACCGAATATCGGTCAGGCAGTTATTCCGTCCCGGATTCCCTTTCTTCGTCTTCCGGATACTCCGTGTCAAAATAACTCTTCAGATCATAGGTGACTGTATCGAATTTGTCCAGGTAACTGCCGTCCAAAAAGTCATCAAAATCCTGAATATGCCAGTTAGAATCTTCATAAACCATCCCGACTTCATAAACCATCCCTGGGAGTCTGGCGGCCTGTGAATAATACGCTGTTCCGGATTTTCCATCTTCATTGAGCTCTACTCTGTCATAATTAATAAAAAGCGGCGTCAGATACGGATAAGACCGTTCCTTCTTAAAAGCCTGGATAAATGCACTTTTATCCATGGATTTTCTGAAGTCATCCGTCATAAATTCATAAATAACTGCCGGATCCTTATACTGATAATCTATAGCCTCTGCATAATCTTTGGCCGCTTTCTCAGCAGATGCCTCAGATGGTGCAGCAGCCGCTCGCCGGAAGCTGACAAAAACTGTCAGTCCGGCAATAATAACAATCACCACTGCGATGATGATTTTGACTGTCTTCTTCATTCCTACCGCTCCAATCGGGAATAGGGAATCGTATAAGCACTTGGGAATTCTGCTTTCTTGGAAGCAAAAATCAGTGCGGCAATCGTCATAACGTACGGAAGCATCAGCATCAGCTGATTGGCCATATCAATACCCAGGGCCTGCAGACGCATCTGAAGGGCACTGGCAAAGCCGAAAAGCAGTGCACCCCACATGGCTCTCACCGGCATAAAGCGGGCAAAAATAACAACAGATACTGCGATAAAGCCTCGACCGCTGACAATAGATTCTGTAAAAAGATTCATATAAGCAATGGACATGAAAGCACCTGCTGCACCGGCATAAAGACCGCCGATGAGTACAGCCGCATAACGAACACCGGCCACACTGATACCCTTGGAATCCGCTGCACGGGGATGTTCACCTACTGCACGGATTTTCAGACCAAAGGTTGTTTTTTCAAGGATAAACCATGTCACAAATACCATCACATAGCTGAGATAAACCAGAATATTATGCTGGAAGAAAATCTGTCCGATTATCGGAATTTTTGACAACAGCGGAATATTCACAGCTGCAAATGGTGTTACCTGCGGTGGCAGACTCTGTACGCCAAAGATAATACGATAAACATAAACTGCTGTTCCTGCACCCAGAATATTCAAAGCAATACCTGCGATAACCTGATTGGCGCGCATAGTCACAGAAAGCCATGCCATAATCAGGCTCCAGAGCATACCAAAAAACATACCTGCTAAAAGTCCAAGCCAGAGATTGCCGGTTTTATAAGCTGCTGAGAAACCTGCAACAGCTCCGATTGTCATTGTTCCTTCCACACCCAGATTCAGAATGCCTGCCCGCTGTGTATAAATCTGCCCCAGCGCCGGAAGAAGAATCGGTGTTGCCAGACGGATGGTTCCCGCCAGTAAACTCACTAAAAATCCTACTGTAAAAATACTGCTAAGCATCTTTTTTCTCCTTCCTCAGTAATTTCTGCGGCCATCCGAAATGAATGGCAGTTCTTGCAATAACAAATACAATAACCAAACCCTGAATAATATCTACAACAGAATACGGCACTTCTGTCATACGCTGCATAGTTGCACCGCCCACAAGAAGGGCTGAGAAGAAAAAGGAGGCGATAACGATACCCAGTGGATTCAGTCCTCCCAGCAATGCGATGATCGTTGCAATATCACCGTAACCGCTGGAAAGTCCTTCAAGCAGTCTGTACTGGACGCCATACACTTCATTCCAACCTGCCAGACCACAAAGGGCACCGGAGATCAGCATGGCCACCATGACTGTCTTCTTTACATTAACACCGGCATAGGTTGCAATCTTATCACCCTGTCCGATCAGATCGATCTTTACACCCAGTTTTGTTCTCCAGAAGAAGAACATCATAATAATGACAATAATGGCCACCACAATACCGCCGTGGATTCGCATCTGTGCTGAGAATAATGGCAGATGATAGGCTTCCGGCAATACCTTGGACTGTGGAAATCCGCCGCCGTCCGGATCCATCATCGGACCATAGACAAGGAATGCGAGAAAATACGTTGCAATATAATTCAACATTAACGTTGTAATAACTTCATTGGCATTAAAACGATTTTTCAGCCACGCTGCCAGGCCGCACCAGAGTGCACCGCCTACAATGGACAGAATCAGGGACAGCGGAAGTAAAATAACGGTCGGAAGTCCAAGGTAAATACCTGGGAGAATCGCCAGAATGGCACCGATGGTCAGCTGGCCATTGGCACCGATATTCCACAGCTGTGCTTTGTAAGCGATGGACATACCCAGGGCCATCAATGTCAACGGAATCATTTTGACAAGGACTTCTGATATCCTGGCCTTTGAACCAAGGGCACCTCGAAACAGCGTTGTATATGCTTCTGCAGGATCATTTCCTGAAATCCACACAAGAATCGCACCCACTGCCAGTGCGAGAATAATCGTCAGTACCGCAATCACAAATTGTTTGATACTGTTGATGATTTTTGAATTCATGCCTCTTCCTCCTGTTTATGTCCCATCATCAGCATACCGATCGTATTGGTATCGGCACCTGCCGGAAGGATACCCATTATTTTGCCGTCATAGATGACAGCGATTCTGTCTGAGAGCTGCAAAATTTCCTCCAAATCTGCAGAAACAAGAAGAACTGCTGCCCCCTCATTACGTGCATCCAATATTTTTTGTCTGACGTATTCCGATGCACCAATATCAAGGCCTCGTGTCGGCTGATTGGCAATAACCATCTCCGGATGGTCATCCAGTTCTCTTGCAAGAATCACCTTCTGCTGATTACCGCCTGACAATGCTCTTGCATGCTCTTCACCGGAAATTGCTTTAATCTGATACTCTTTCTGACATTTATCCCAATAAGCGTCAATGGCTTTCTGATTCAGCAGCCCATATTTCAAAAACGGTGCCTTATGGAATTTCTTGATGATCAGATTCTTCTTAAGACTCCAGTTCAACGCCAGCCCAGTGCTCATTCTATCCTCAGGAATATGGGAAATACCACTGTTGATATAGAAGACAGGCGGCTGATTGATCACTTCTTTTCCTTTAAAAAGGAACTGTCCGCCATCTGCTTTTCGAAGGCCGGTCAAAACTTCACATAATTCCTTCTGTCCGTTGCCGTCTACACCGGCCAGACCAAGGATTTCTCCCTCATGAACCGTCAGGTTAAAATCTGTCAATGCCGGAAGGCCTTTGTCATTGCTGGCTGAAAGACCCTTCAGTTCTACTTTCACAGCGCCCGGGGCTTTCTTGTTCTTATCAAAATTAAACAGGACATCTCTGCCCACCATCATCTTCGTCAGTTCTTCTTTGGTTGTATGTTCATCCACCAGTTTTGAACCTATCAGCTCACCATCTCTTAAAACGGTTACTTCATCAACGATAGAAATAATCTCTTCCAGTTTATGGGTAATCAGGATAATTGATTTGCCGTCAGCCTTCATATGGCGCAGCATATCAAAAAGGACCTCTGCCTCCTGCGGTGTTAAAACCGCTGTCGGTTCATCCAGAATCAATATATCCGCCCCCTGATAAATGGCTGTCAAAATCTCTACTCTCTGCTGCTCACCAACAGATAACTGCCAGATTTTTGAATATGGATCAATATTCATTTTGTATTTGTCTGCCAGTTCCTTCAGTTCCGCTGCTGTCTCTTTTGTATCAAGAAGAATACCCCTTCTGGACTTTTTGCCCAGCATGACATTCTCCACAACTGTCATCGGTCTGGCCAGCATAAAATGCTGATGTACCATACCGATACCGAGAGAAATTGCTTTTATCGGTGATGAAATTTCTTCTTTGCTGCCATTGATATAGATATCTCCGGCTTCCTGCTGATATAAACCATACAGGATATTCATAAGTGTTGTCTTTCCGGCACCATTTTCTCCTAACAGACCATGGATCGAACCTTTTCTCAGGTTAAAATCCACGTTGTCATTGGCTTTGACACCGTTAAATATTTTTGTTATTCCCTGCATACTGACTGCCAGATTGTCCATTTACAAATCCTCCTGTGTTTGAACGTCCCTGTGTTTTTCGGAAAAGGGACACACAGCCCGAGGACTGTGCATCCGTCTTCCGTTGTCGGAATGATTGCCTGCCATGCAGACCCGATTCCTGTTTTAATTACTGAATATCATCCGGCAGATAGTCTTTGATTTCACCAGACTGAAGTTTAGACCATGTGTCCGCAATCACCTGCTTGTCATCGTCTGTCAGCCAGCCCTTAGGATCATTGATGTCTGCAATGCCTAAACCGCCGTTTTCAGCATTGATCCAGTAATATCTGTCATCTTCTGATCTGCCTTTGAATGTACCGTTGTTGATATCATCAAAAATCTGTGCAATGATTGCATCCCACTGATAGACAACACCTGATAATACGTTGTTTTCAGCCAATGTCTTCTGGTCTGCTACGTTGCCGAGGCAGTACATATCTTTTTCAGCAGCTGCCTGAACAACACCAAGGCCGATACCATCACCTGAATGCCAGATAACATCGACACCTGCATCATACATACCAATTGCAGCTTCTTTTGCGCCTGCTGTATCTGTCCAGTCACCTGTGTAAACTTCCTGGATCTCGATATCAGGATTGATAGATTTAGCACCTGCTTTGAAGCCTTCATGACCACGTTTGATTTCGGAAGCATCTGCACCGCCGATAACACCGATCTTATTTGTCTGTGTTGCCAGAGCTGCGATCACGCCCATTTCATAACCGCCTGCTTCAAGTTCTACATCATAGATACCTGTGTTGTCCAGAGATTTGTAACCTGTACCAAGCAGGAAGTAAGTATCCGGATACTGTGCACCTACTTTGACGATTGGCTCCATGAACTGGAAACCATGACCAAAGATAACATCATAACCCTGATCTGCAAAGTCCATCAGTGCAGGTTCGATATCTGCTACTTCATAAACATTCTCAGTTACATTCAGGTCGATCTTGTCCGGATTGGCATCTGCGTACTTCTTCATACCTTCATACATTGCCTGGTTGAAAGACACATCATCTTTTTTGCCAGGAAGAATCAGAGCAACTTTCAATTTCTTGCCTGTTGATTCTGCTGAAGCTGTGTCAGCTGTTGATTCTGCTGTTGTTTCTGCTGCAGATTCACCTGCTGCCGCTGTCTCTTTTGTGGATGAACTTCCGCATCCTGCAAAAGAACCTACAACCATGGCCAGTGTCAGAAGTCCTGCCACCCATTTGAGTCCTTTTTTCATCTCTTTTCCTCCTTCGGCTATTTCTTTAAGCCATTTAAAATAGTTTCTATATCGAAAGGCAAACTGGTCAATCTGCCTTCTGATACCTCATTGATTGCTGCACCGATCGCCGGAGCGATAGATACAGTGGATACCTCTGCGGCGCCCTTGACGCCCATCGGTCCAGACGGCTCATAACCGTCCACATGCAGACTCTGAATTCGCGGAAGATCCATAGCTGTCGGCATTAAATATGTAGACATACTGTCATTGAGCAATCGTCCGTCTTTAAACTGGCAATTCTCGCCAAAAGCATAACCCACAGACATGGCCACGCCGCCCTGGATCTGTCCCGCCATTGCTAACGGATTGATAATTCTTCCGGCTTCCGTTGCTGCCGCAATGTCCAGAAGGGTTACCTGCCCTGTGACAGGGTCCACCCGAAGCTTCACAGCCTGGGCAATAAATGTATACATAGCATGAGGGAAGCCTGCAATGGAAAAACTCTCCTCACTCTCAGGGAAATCTGCCTTTCCTGTTTCCTTCTCACCATTCTTAAACTTCTCTATGGCATTGAGCATGGCATTGCCGCCGATAAATGTGGAACGGGAACCTGCCGTAGAACCACAATCCAGTGTTCTGTCTGTATCTGCCATCACAAGGGAAACATTCTCAAAATCTGTCTCCAGGGCATCCGCCGCCATGGCCTGAAGGGCTGTCCTGCTGCCCTGACCAATATCCACAAGTCCCATGAAAATGGTATAATGTCCATTCTCTTCTTCAATCTTTACCTGCGCCTTGTCCGGAATATTCTTGCCAAGACCGCAGCTTAAGTGCCCGCCTGCAATACCGTATCCGATATATGGATCCGTATTGTGCTTTCTCTCCTGCCAGAGTTCAGACTGTTCGATCAGTTTCAGGGCTCCCTTGAAATCCACAAAATGGCGCATCTTCTGTCCCACACCGCCATACATACCTGTCTCAATACCATTCCTGTAACGGATTTCCAGCGGATCGATGTCTAAAAGCTTCGAAGCCCGGCTGATCAGGGATTCCGTTGCAAATGCTCCCTGGGGTGCCCCAAAACCTCTCATGGCATGGGCCACCGGCTTATTGGTATAGCAGAGATGACTGCTGATCTTTACATTCGGAATATTGTACGGTCCTGCAAAATGTTCTGAAAAAAGACTTAGCACTGCCGGTCCCAGGCCGCCGTAAGCACCCGTATCCAGATAACCGCTGCCCTCAAAGGCCATCATGGTGCCGTCTTTTTTAAAACCTATCTTCACATGCATATAAACCGCATGGCGTTTATAGGTTGTAGCCAATGATTCCTGCCGGCTGAAAACAAGCTTGCAGGGGCGTCTCGTCTTAAAAGCTGCAAGTGCTGTAAACAGCTGTGCGGTGCTGCCGTCCTTACCGCCGAAACCGCCCCCCACAGTAGCGGCCACAATATGTACCTGATCTTCTGTAAGGCCTGTAATATCACAGACCATTCTCAGATCATGAAAAACATTTTGTGTTGAAGAACAGACAAGCAGCCGCCCATCCTCCTCAATCTTCGCCATGCAGGCATCCGGCTCCATATAGCCATGATCCTGTATCGGCGTATAAAAATCATCCTCCACGATCAGATCACTCTCGGCAAAGCCCTGTGCCGCGCTGCCTTTTTCATTTTCAAAGCGAATTACCTCATTGTCCGTATCATCATGCACCCGAATACAGCCAGGCTTTGCGGCCATCAGCGCATCCGTGACAACCTGAAGAGGTTCATAAGTCACCTGCACCAGTGCTGCGGCTGCCTTGGCAGCTTCCTCGGATTCAGCTGCCACAACAGCAATGGCTTCTCCAAGAAATCTTGCTTTATCCTCCACTAACAGCGGCTGATCCGGCAGGATGTCCTGTACATTGTTCTTCACAATGTCTTTGGCTGTAAAAACCCAGGCCGTCTCAGGCACCTTTGATGTATCGATATCCAGAACCCTGGCATGGGCATAGGCAGACCGCACAATCGCCAGATGCAGCATATTCTCTTCATAATAATCTGCCGCATACACCGCCCGGCCTGTGGCTTTGTCCATGCCTTCCACACGGCCCCGGCCTTTTCCCGTGTAACTTTCCATGTTACGCCTCCGTCTCCACGATCATATCTATAATCTGATGGCCTAATACATCAATCAGTCCGAAATCTGTCAATCCCAGTTCCGGCACTGTTGGAAGAGAAATAAAGGACAAAGACATAAATGGTGCTTTCATCGGACATCCCATCTTCTCAACTGCCCCATTCATCTCATCCATTCGCTTCATCACTGTTTTCGCCGGAAGGGTGGACATCAGACCGCCAAGCGGCAATGCCAGTGCGTCAACCACCTGTCCATCCGCTGCCGAAACAAAACCGCCGTGGAGTTCCTGAAGCTTTTCGACGCAGACAGCCATATCCCTGTCATTGGTTCCCACAACAACAATGTTGTGATGATCATGAGAAACCGAAGCCGCCAGCGCACCCTGTTTCAATCCGAAGCCATGAACCAGCGCCGTTGAAACACGGCCATTCTTGCCGTATCGCTCGACAACTGCCAGCTTCAGAATATCTCTGTCCACATCGGCTGCAATCTGTCCATCCTTTACATCCATCCACTCAAAGATTTCTTTATTAATAATCTGGTCCTTGATCAGATCAATGACACGGCATTTGGCACGTCTGCCCTCAGAATGGATTACAAACTTCTCCGCTGAAAAATCCTTGCCGATATGAACGGTATCAAATAACTTCTCAGGATAAGCTTTCTCAGCCACCGGACGGGCACCATTCTCGTCTGCCACAATACGTCCGCTCTTTAACACAAGCTTTGGCTTCATGGTCGTCAAATCATCAATCAGAAGAATATCGGCAAAACGTCCCGGTGCCACTGAACCAATCTTGTCTTCCAGGCGGAAATGCTTGGCCGCATTGATGGTTGCCATCTGAATCGCCTGTACAGGATCCAGTCCCAATTCGATGGAACGCTTCACGTTGTAACTGATATGACCTTCCTTGAAAATATCGTTGACATGCTTATCATCCGTACAGAACATCATATTGTCTGTCGGCAGATTGTTCTTCACAATACCCGGCACCAGTGTATCCACATTGCGTTCGCTGCTGCCTTCACGGATCAACGGCATAATACCAAGCCTCAGGCGTTCTAACAGTTCTTCATAATAAACCGATTCATGGTCATCACTGAGATGTCCGGCTGCGTAAATATTCAGATCATCCACACCCAGTCCAATGGCATGGCCGTTGCAGATTTTTCGTCTGTTCAGACTAGCCAGTACCTTCTCCAGATATTCTTCCTTCATACCAAGAACTTTGGAAGGATCCAGCTCACCAAGGCTCACCGCCTCATCCAGTTCCAGCAGCTGCGTGACTTCTTCAACTCCCAGCACACCGCCTGTTGTCTCAAGTCCCGGTGCAGTCGGTACTCTGGAAGGAATCTCAAGGAGCAGTCTGAAAGGCAGCTTCTCTGAATCCTTGATCATTGCCAGCAGACCGTCAATACCTGCCACGTTGGCAATCTCCATGGCATCCACGCAAAGTGTTGTTGTCCCCCATGGAATGATCACCTCACCCAGAGCTTCCGGTGTCAGAAGCGTTGTCTCAATATGAATATGAGAATCGATAAGGCCCGGAACAGCATAAGCACCTGCACCGTCAATCACCTGATCTGCCTCTGTCTCAACACGGCCAACGGCCACGATTCTTTCATTATAAATGCCGATGGAAGCCGGATAAATCTCCCTTGTAAAAACGTTCACCAGCTGGATATTGTCAATACGCATATCCAGTCTGCGCGTTCCCTTCGAAGCTTCCAATTCTGTCTTCATAATCGCTGCTGTATACATAACTTCCTCCTATATTTTCTTTCGCAATACTTTATGGCTGAGGATTCCGTCCACATAATATTCCCTGGAATATAAAAGCGGTTCTCCCATAAAGCTGTATCCAATCTCATCCATATATAAAAGCGATGCCTGCCTGTCCACATTCAAAATCTCCGCCAGACGCTCACCGGCTGCGACAGCCCGGATTTCAGTCAGATCCATATAAATCTCCTGTTCACAGCACTGCTCAATAAACTTGAACACCGGCTCCTTAAGAAGCTCCATATCATAGCCCTCTTTGGCATTGGCCTCCGCAATATAATCCATACAGTAAATTGCCGGCCTGCTGTCTGCTGTTACAAGACGCTCCGAAATCAGTACCGGATCACCTTCTTCTATATGAAGTTTCAAAGCCACTTCTTGTTCCGCTGAAATTTTGTCAATTCTCATGATCTTCATATCTGCCTTATATCCGGCATCAGAAACCATCTCAAGGAACTCTTTCTCAAGATCCATTCGCGTCGTCGCATTGAGAATATGTGGATTGATAATCGTTCCCACGCCATGTTTCCGGCTGATAAAACCTTCCCTTTCAAGTGCGGAAAGGCAGTCCCTGATCAGCGTCCGGCTGACACCCATCTCCTTGGCCAGAGTCAGCTCCGGCGGAAGCTTTCTGCAATTTGCATAACGTCCCTCCCTGATCTCATAAAGCAGCTGCTGTGTAATCTCCTCAGACAGCAGATTTCCCTCACTCATATTCTATATCCTTCCTAAAATCCCCGTTAATGAATTCGAAACAAATTGGTATGACCTATATAGGTATGACCTATTTTTGTATAGTATACTTTTTTTCAACAACACTGTCAATATCTCTTTGTATTAAATGACATTTTCTATAACAAGATAGCCATTTTCTATAAATATATTTAAAAAGCGCCGTCCTATCCAAAATCCGTGTCTACATAAATATTGCTTAAAAATAGGTCCTTTTTTCACAAAATTCCCTTTGCCATAAAACACATACAATGTTATACTAACAATTGTCTTTAATTAGTTTACCGTTCAACAAATACAAAATCGCTGCAAAACTCAAGCATCATCGAAAACAATGAGCAAATAAGCCGTTCACAGAAGGTGCTTCTACTATGGCTGGTACTTAGGTGCTGTCCTTTAGCACCTTATGTACCACTGCCAATAGTGGGCAGTGCGAACGTGCCTGCTGTGAACGGCTTATTTGCTCATTGTTCCGATAACCTGCTGTTTTGCAGCTCAAAGAATTTATGAAAGAAATGAGGAATCTTTTATGACAACAACCACTCACCCGATGGCTGACAAGCCCGTCGGACAGCTGCTCCGGCAGTTTGCTGTTCCAAGTATTATTGCCATGCTGGTCAGTTCCCTTTACAATATTATCGACCAGCTTTTTATCGGTCAGAGCATCGGTCTTCTGGGCAATGCCGCAACGAATATCGCATTTCCCCTGACCCCAACCTGTGTAGCCTTCAGCCTGATGTTCGGTATCGGCGGTGCCGCCCGGTTTAATCTGGCCATGGGCGCAGGACGAAAAAAAGACGCTGCCGCTTATATGGGCAACGCACTTCTTATGCTGATCACCAGCGGCATCATTCTCTGCCTGATCACCAGAATATTCCTGACACCGATGCTTCTGCTTTTTGGTGCGACAGATCAGGTGCTTGATTATGCCAGAACTTATACCGGTATTACTTCCCTTGGTTTTCCTTTTCTGATTCTTGCCACTGGCGGCGGTCATCTGATCCGTGCTGACGGCAGTCCGCAGTTCTCTATGATCTGCAATCTGGTGGGTGCCATTGTCAATACGGTACTGGATGCACTGTTTATCTTCGGTTTTCATATGGGAATGGCCGGCGCCGCTTACGCAACCATTATCGGACAGATTATCTCGGCACTTCTCGTCATCCGCTATATGTGCCATTTTAAAACCGTGACCCTGCATCTGAAGGAATTAAAACCAAAAGCTGATTATATCATGCATATCGTTCTGCTGGGTGCCTCACCTTTTATCAATCAGATTGCCATGATGATCGTGCAGGTTGTCATGAATAATTCACTGAGCCATTACGGTGCCCTTTCCTCCTATGGCAGTGAGATTCCGCTGGCCTGCTCCGGCATTATCGCCAAGGTCAATATGGTGCTTTTCTCCATGATTATCGGTATCTCCCAGGGCATGCAGCCAATCGCCAGTTACAACTATGGTGCCGGTAATTACGGACGGGTACGGAAGGTTCTGAATCTGGCCTTAAAAGCAGGTTTTGTGATATCCATCATCTCCTTCCTGCTGTTCCAGTTTCTGCCGAGACAGATCATCAGTCTGTTCGGAAGCGGCAGTGAAGATTATTTTACCTTTGCCGAAGAATATTTCCGCATTTTTCTATTTTTTACCTTTGTCAACTGTCTTCAGCCGATTGCCTCCAACTTCTTTACAGCGGTTGGCAAAGCCCAGAAAGGTATTATCCTGTCACTGACCAGACAGATTCTGTTTCTGCTGCCCTTAATTATCCTGCTGCCATACATGATGGGCATTGACGGTATCATGTACGCCGGACCGTGTGCCGATCTGGCAGCAGCCCTGCTGTCCATTTATCTTGTTGTCAAAGAAGTGAATATTCTTAAGCAGAAAGAAAACGCAGCATCCCGGCAGCCTTTATAGAATCTCAGAATCCTTTATAAAGTTTATAATTTATAAATTGTAAAAAAACTGCCAGCGGCAGTGAAAGTCTCCTAGAAGACTTTCCTGCCGCTGGCATCTTTGATTCCCATTGCCTCACGATACTTGGCAACGGTACGTCTTGATATCTTAACACCTCTCTCCGTCAGCTTCTCAGCCAGAATTCTGTCGCTGTACGGTTTCTCGTGATTCTCATCTGCAATAATCTCTTTAAGAAGATTCTTGGCTGTATCCGCTGTGGCTGCATTCTCATTGCCGGCCTTGCTGATGGCACCAATGAAGAAATAGTTCATCGGAAAAATGCCCCATGAACACTGAAGATACTTATCCTTCACTGCACGGCTGACTGTAGACTCATGAATACCCACCATCTCAGCCACATCCGCCAGTTTCAGAGGTCTCAGGTAACCCGGACCGTATGTAAAAAAGCGTTCCTGCACATCCACAATACATTTGGAAACATTCATCAGCGTCACATTTCTCTGTGAAACACACTGCATCACCCATTCTGCCTGTTTCACCTTCGTTGTGACATAATCCTTCGTCTCTTTGTCATTGCCTGCTTTCAGCATGTTGCGGTAATAACCATTGATGGACATCTTCGGATACATATATTCATTCAGCAAAATCTCATAATAATCCTTCAGTTTCACAACCGTCACATCCGGTGTGATATACTTCAGATTCTCTCTGGAACTGAAACTGTTGCCAGGCTTAGGATTCAGCTCACGGATCACTTCCATGGCCTGCAGTACATCATCTACGGTCACCTTCAGCTTTTTGGCAATCTGAGGCAGCTGGTTCTTGCCAAGCTGTTCCAGATAATTCTCCGCAATCTTTCGCGCAATCGGATCTGTGATCTTCAATCGATCCATCTGGATCAACAGACACTCACTGAGATTTCTTGCCCCTACTCCGGCAGGTTCCAGGCTCTGAACCGCCTGAAGCATCCGAATGATCTCTGTCCCCTCTGTCTCAAGCTGAACTGCGATCTGTTCTGTACCCTCTGTCAGATAACCTCTGGAATCCAGCAGATCAATCAGATATTCTGCAATTGCCTGTTCCTTGTCCGTCAAAGGCATCGTCACCAGCTGACTGATCAGGTACTCCGCCAAATCTTCCCCTCTGTTGTCGCTGACATTCCACATGTCCTGATTGTCATCATCATCACTGCTGTACTCTTCAGAATAATAGACACGGTTCTGTTCATCACTGCTTGCCAGCCATTCCAGTTTCTTCTGAAGCTCTGCATCACGCTCTGATTCCCCGGTCTTATCATACTTCTCTTCTATATCAACAACGGGATTCTCCACCGCCAGTTCCTTAAGATAAGTGTCCAGTTCCTGTGCACTCATTTGAAGAATTTCTGTCGACTGAATCATTCGCTGTGATAATCCAAGAGTTTGTGTTACTTCCATTTTCAGATCCACATTAGTTCCTCCCTTATTTAACAATAACACGCTTTCACTTACTTATTATAATCTATTTACCGTCAAAATGCCACATAAAACCGCATGATCTTATCAATTTCGTCAAAATGCATCTCCTTTTGTCAGCTTCCCACCAGGATTCATCTGCTCCCGGGCAGTCCAATATTTGTCATATTTATTTTTCCTTCCTATTTTTTTGTAAAATTTTAGATAAAATTACCCATTGTTTTTTATTGTTCATTTTTTGTCAACCCCTGGTTTTTAGAAGCTTTACACATATTTTACCTTGTACATTTGTCTATTTTTATTGATATTATTCATTTTAAGTATAATTCTATTCCTTTTTATCAAAAAAGATGTATTTACAAATTGTATGATTTTACATATAATAGAGGTGTATCGACATGTATCTTTTATTTTTTAAAGATAGTGATAAAAAGGAGGAACTTTAAAATGGCAAAATTAATGACAGCCGAAGAGGCAGTAAAAGCCTACATCAAAGACGGTATGACAATCGCTACTAATGGTTTCGTTGGCGCTGTACAGCCAGAAGGCATGATGAGAGCGATCCAGAAATCATTCCTTGAAGAGGGTACACCAAGAGACCTTACACTTGTACATGCAGCTGGTCAGGGCGGCGGTGCAGACGCAGAAGGTAATGTTGTAGGACAGGTTAACCACCTTGGCGAAGAAGGTCTTCTTAAGAAAATTATTGCCGGACATTATTCACTGGCTCCAAGAATCCAGAAGCTTGCTCTTGAAAATAAAATCGCTGCATATAATATGCCACAGGGCTGTATCTCCGAATTATTCCGTGAAATCGCAGCTCACAGACCAGGTCTGATCACACATGTAGGTCTTAACACATTCGTTGACCCTGATGTTGAAGGCGGTATGCTCAACGACAAAGCACGTGAAGAAGGCAGCTATGTTAAGAAAGTTAACTTCAACGGCGAAGAAAAACTCTTCTACCCAAGCTTCCCTATCGATGTAGCTCTTATCCATGCATCTTATGTTGATACACAGGGTAACTGCTCTCTTGAAGAAGAAGGTACACTTGCTGATATCCTTCCAATCGCTCAGGCAGCTTACACAACAGGCGGTAAAGTTATCGTTACAGTTGAGAAGAGCCATTATGTTGAATACGGTTCTCTTGATACACGTTTCGTTCAGGTTCCTGGTATCTATATCGAAGCAATCGTTCTTGTTGACAGCGACTGCGCTAAACAGACAAATGGTTCTTACCACAATGAAGCTTTCTCAGGCGAGAAGAGAATCCCTATGTCTGCTATGGAACCAATGAAGATGAATGCTCGTAAGATCATTGCTCGTCGTTGTGCAATGGAACTTAAAGCTGGTGCTGTTGTTAACCTTGGTATCGGTATGCCTGAAGGTGTTGCTAATATCGTAGCAGAAGAAGGCATCGAAGGTATGGTACTTACAACTGAGTCCGGTACAATCGGTGGTGTTCCTGCTTCAGGCGGTGACTTCGGTGTTACAACTAACCCAGATACAATCCTTCACCAGAGCTTCCAGTTCGACTTCTACGATGGCGGCGGTCTTGATATCGCATTCCTTGGCCTTGCTCAGTGCGATAGCCATGGTAACATCAACGTATCCAAGTTCGGTCCTAAGATCGCAGGCTGCGGCGGTTTCATCAACATCACACAGAACACTCCTGTTGTAGTATTCTGCGGTACTTTCACAGTTAAAGGCAAGAACAAATTCCTTAAAGATGTTGAACAGATCACATTCTCAGCTGACTTCGCTAACAAGACAGGTCAGAAGGTTCTCTATGTAACAGAATGCTGCGTATTCAAACTTACAAAAGAAGGCGTAGAACTGATCGAAGTTGCTCCAGGTCTTGATATTGAGAAAGATATCCTTGCTCATATGGACTTCAAACCTATCATCAAAGATGTTAAGGTTATGGATGAAAGAATCTTCAAAGATGAGATCATGGGTCTTGCTAAATAATAAGCCATACATAACAGTATGAATCCTTTTAGCCGGTATGCTTTATGCATACCGGCTTTTTTGATATCATATACTATTCTAAAATGATCATGGAGACTTTATGCCATGAAACACACACTTTCACTCTTTCTAAAAGCAGGCTGCGCAGTCTGTACACTTCTGCTCCTGTCTCTGGCAGCCTTTCACTTCTTCAAGGTGCCCATTTCATCTTTTTCCTCGCTTCCTGTCTTTGCAAGGTTTGACCGCAAACTGCCTATTTACTGTGTGGACACTGACAAACCTCAGGTTGCACTGTCCTTTGACGCTGCCTGGGGCAATGAAGACACCGAAACACTTCTTTCTATTCTTGACAAATACAATATTAAAACGACCTTTTTTATGACCGGCGGCTGGATTGAATCTTATCCTGAAGATGTCAAAAAAATTGCTGCTGCAGGCCATGATCTGGGCAACCATTCTGAAAATCACAAACAGATGTCACAGCTCTCTTCCGAGGAATGTCTCTCTGAAATCCAAAAGCCTCATGACAAAGTTAAGGAACTCACCGGAACAGAAATGATACTTTTCAGACCTCCTTACGGTGACTACAACAACACATTGATCGAATCCGCCAATTCTCTTGGCTATCATGTCATTCAATGGTCCGTTGACAGTCTGGATTGGAAAGACTACGGCGCCGACAGCATTGTGGACACAGTTTTAAACCACAAAGCCCTCGGAGACGGTGCTATCATTTTGATGCACAATGGTGCCAAATACACCAAAGATGCATTGGAGCGTGTAATCACAGGACTTCAGGATAAAGGGTATGAAATCGTCCCAATCTCCCAGCTGATCTATACAGGAAAATATCATATGGACAATACCGGGCGTCAATTTAAAGACGAATAATTTAAACTGCAAACAGTGATGTTTTTTAATAGATGTATTCAAAAAATACAATTGTCCTCCTGTCTTCTGAAGGTTATAATTGTATTTATAGACGTACATGACCCACGTATGAAAACATTACATACTTATCCTATACAGAAAGGATGCGATAATCATGAAATCACTTCATTTAGCCAGCCGTATGTCGCGTCTCGGCACTGAATCTGCCTTTGAAGTGTTGGCCAAAGCCAATGCGCTGGAAGCTCAGGGACATGATGTTATTCATCTTGAAATCGGCCAGCCGGACTTCGGCACACCAAAACACATTATTGAAGCCGCTTATAAAGCCATGCTGGATGGCTGCACAGGTTATACCAATGCCCAGGGGCTTCCTGAAACCCGTCAGGCCGTTTCCGCTTATTGTCAGAAGTACAAACATCTTCATCCAGACATTGAAGAAATTGTCATGACACCGGGCGCCAAATCGATCATGTTTTATGTGATGCTTGCATTGTGCGGTCCCGGGGATGAAGTGCTGTACCCTAATCCCGGATTCCCTATTTATGAATCCTGCATCCATTTTACAGGTGCCAGGGCGGTTCCAATTCCAATTCTTCAAAAGAACAATTTCCGAATAGACATTGACGAGCTTAAGACGCTGATCACACCCAAAACAAAGCTGATCATTCTCAACAGCCCTCAAAACCCCACAGGCGGTGTTCTGCCTCGTCAGGATATCGAAGCCATCGCCCAGGTAATCCGGGAATCCGGCTCTGATACATGGATCTTATCCGACGAAGTTTACGACCGTCTGATCTTCACAGAAGAACCGGCCTTCTCCATCAAATCTATTCCTGATATGTACGACCGAACCATTCTTCTGGATGGCTTCTCGAAAACCTACGCCATGACGGGATGGCGCCTTGGTTACGGCATTATGAACAGAGAGCTGGCAGCTTCTATCACTCAGCTGATTATCAATTCCACTTCCTGTGCAGCTGCTTTTACACAGATGGCCGGTATTGCCGCCCTGGAAGGCCCGCAGGACGAACCTGAGAGAATGAAGAAAGCTTTCCGCGAAAGAACTGAATATATGGTGCATGCTTTGAATAAAATCGACGGTATTGACTGCCTCATGCCGGATGGATCTTTTTATGTTTTTCCATCCATTCAGGGACTCCATATTGATTCCAAAACCTTTGCTGACCGGCTGCTTGCCGAAGCAGATGTTGCCGCATTAAGCGGCAGCGCCTTCGGCAGTTACGGAGAAGGACATATCCGGCTCTCCGTTGCCAACTCCATGGAAAATATCCAAAAAGCAGCCGACCGCATCGCCAATTTTGTCAATCATTGTCTCTAAAACTGGATTTTTGCCTCAAAATGTATTATACTATTTACTGAATATATCATGCATTTGCGTCATATTTTCGGATAATGACCCGGGAAATATTTCGCAATGACGAATAAGATGAGGTGAAAGAAATGAGCGTTACACGCCGCAAATTCGGCAAAACCAAAGATGGTGAGCCTGTCACATTATATACGATTACCAACAAAATGGGAAACTCCGTTTCCATTATGGATTACGGTGCCACTGTTCAGTCTATCAATATTGTAGACGCTGAAGGTGAAGTCATTGACTGCTGTCTCGGTTACAATACAGTTGCAGAATATGAAGAACACACAGACTTCATGGGTGCCTGCATCGGCCGTGTGGGCAACCGCATCGGCGGAAGCAGTTTTTCTCTGAATGGCCAGACTTATACACTGGCAGCCAATGAAGGTGAGAATCATCTCCATGGCGGTCTGAAAGGTTTTGACAAGCAGATGTTCAAAGCCAAAATCGACAGTGATGATACCGTTACATTCGGACGCATCTCCCCTGATGGTGAAGAAGGCTACCCAGGTGAGTTTATGTTCATCGTCAGCTATACATTCGACGACTGCGACAATTTTGTGATGAACTACACCGGCTGGAACAACTCTGAGACACTGGATACTATTGCCAGCATCACAAACCATACTTATTTTAACCTTTCCGGAGAAGATGCCGGCTCTGTTCTGGATCATACACTTGAGCTCTACGCTTCTTCATTCACAGAAGTTGATGAGCATCTGATTCCAACCGGAAAGCTTCTGGACGTTGAGAATACACCTTTTGACTTCCGCAAAGGCAAAACCCTTGGTCAGGATATCAATGCAGATCATCCGCAGCTGAAGCTGGCCGGCGGCTACGACCATAACTTCTGCATTGACGGCGACGGCATGCGTCCATGCTGCACACTCATGTCTCCAAAGACAAGACTTAAGATGTATGTCAGCACAGATATGCCCGGTGTTCAGATCTATACCGGCAACTTTATCTCCGAATCAGAAAGCAAGGCAGGCACAGAATACCATCACCATGACGGCATCGCCATTGAGACACAGTTTTATCCGGATGCGCTCAACCATCCGGAATTCCCATCACCGATACTGAAGCCGCGGAAAGAATATCGGTATACAACCGTGTACCAGTTCTCTGCCGACGAATAAACGCTTCGTACGGCCTAAATAATCGAAGGAGCGCTTCCATATTTATCAATAACGAACTTTAAAGGAGCTTATCCCATACAGGCCCGCTCTCGCTGCCAGCACCTAACAGCGGTACATAAGGCAGTACAAAACACTGCCTAAGTACCGGCTGGCGCTGAAGCACCTGTATGGGATAAGCTCCTTCTAAAGTTCGTTACTCTTGTCTATGCAGCGCTCCATTAATAGATAATATTCATATCTGTAAAAAGCAAATGACTTTTGATAATCAAAAAACTGAATAACTCCTTTTTCAGCCTTTTTTCAAGTTTTGCTGACCGCCCTGTGCTTATTCAATCTGTGTGAAAATACCAATGACTAATTACAGTCATCCTACCCCTTTTTCTTGGCAGTTGTCAAGCAACTAACAAAACAGACATTTCTGCATATAGTGACGATATTGCAAAAACACAGGAAATAGCAGTTGTTTCCGCTGATACACCGGAAGTCCTTGAAACGATTTACTTACTCAGGCACTCTTAATCTTCCTAGCACGCCATTTTATAACAAAAGCTTCGCACGCAATACACAATGGGAGTACGGTCTGTTAACCTAAAAATGGAATTAAAATGAGTCTATCCACACAAGTGCTTCATCATTGGCCGGTCCTTAGGCGGCGTCTTTTGCCGCCTTAGTACCGCTGCCAAATGATGGCAGTGCGAACGTGCTTGTGTGGATAGACTCATTTTAATTCCATTATAAATATTCTAAAACCGTACTTCGCTTATCTACTAGTGCGAAGTCTCCTTCTATAACCAAGCTTTGATCTTAGCGTAGATGCCTGCTGCATCCAGTCCATATTTCTCGAGCAGTTTGACTGCCGGGCCGGATTCGCCGTATACATCGTTCATACCGATCTTCAGTACTTTCACTGGTTCTCTCTCGCATAAAACATCGCAGACAGCGCTGCCGAGGCCGCCGATAACGGAGTGCTCTTCTACTGTTACGATCTTGCCTGTCTTTTTGGCTGCTTCTGCAATTAAGTCAGCATCGATTGGCTTGATGGTATGGATGTTGATGACCTGTGCATGGATGCCTTCTTCTTCCAGCTTCGCTGCTGCTGTCAAAGATTCATTGACACAGAGACCTGTTGCGATGATGGTCAGATCTGTGCCCTCTTTTAAGACAACACCTTTGCCGATTTCGAACTTGTAGTCCGGACGGTCATTGATAACAGGTACTGCCAGACGGCCGAAACGCAGGTAAACCGGTCCCTGATGCTCGTAAGCGGCCTTTACAGCGGCTCTTGCTTCAACATCATCAGATGGGTTGATGACAACCATACCAGGAATTGTACGCATGAGGGCGATATCTTCGTTGCACTGGTGGGTTGCACCGTCTTCACCAACGGAGATGCCGGCATGGGTTGCACCGATCTTCACATTCAGATGAGGATAGCCGATGCTGTTTCTGATCTGTTCAAAAGCACGTCCTGCCGCAAACATTGCAAAAGAGCTGGCAAACGGCACTTTGCCTGTTGCTGCAAGGCCGGCTGCGATGCCCATCATATTGCACTCAGCGATACCGCAGTCGATATGTCTTTCAGGAAATTCTTTCTTAAAAATACCTGTCTTGGTTGCTTCAGCAAGGTCAGCATCCAGAACAACAACTTCTTCATGTTCCTTGCCAAGCTCTACCAGAGCATGACCATAACTTTCTCTTGTAGCAATTTTCTTTACTTCTGACACAGTGCTTCACCTGCTTTCTCTAATTCATCCATAGCGATGGCATACTCTTCGTCGTTCGGAGCCTTGCCATGCCATCCGGCTTTATTCTCCATGAAGGATACGCCCTTGCCCTTCACACTCTTAAGAATGATGGCTGTCGGCATGCCCTTTGTCTCTCTTGCTTCCTTGAATGCAGCTCTTAACGCTTCAAAATCATGCGCATCTACATCTGCAACAACATGGAAGTTGAAAGCTTCAAACTTCTTGTCAATCGGATAAGGTGAGCAGACATCTGCAATATTGCCGTCAATCTGAAGACCATTGTTGTCAACGATCACTACCAGATTGTCCAGCTTGCGGTGGCCGGCAAACATGGAAGCTTCCCAAACCTGTCCTTCCTGGATCTCACCATCACCAAGCAATGTATAAACACGATAATCATCATGGCTGAGTTTTGCGGATAAAGCCATGCCGACTGCCGCTGAAATTCCCTGTCCTAATGATCCTGAAGACATATCGACACCTGGAATATGCTTCATATCAGGATGCCCCTGAAGATAAGAACCGATGTGACGCAGTGTCTTCAGATCTTCTACAGGAAAATAGCCTCTCTGAGCCAATACAGAATAAAGTCCCGGTGCAGTATGACCCTTAGACAAAACAAAACGGTCTCTGTCTGCTTTCTTAGGATCTGCAGGATCAATATTCATCTCCTCAAAATACAAATACGTAAATACGTCTGCTGCCGATAAGGAACCGCCCGGATGTCCTGCCTTTGCAGAATGTACCGATGTAACAATCCCCTTGCGGACTTCATTGGCAATTTTCTTTAATTCAATAACGTCCATTTTTACCTCCTATGTGCGCTTTTCTATGGCACTAATTATCAATCAGGCAACTTCCACTATACCACATTCACCGCTGAATTAAAAGCTGTTTTCCGATTTTAAAAGAAAATTCTTCTTTCTGTCAATCATTTCATCGATTCGCTCGATATAGTCTTTGACACTCTTGACATTTTCCACACGTTCAATGCGATGGCCATCTCCGCTGTTAAAAACAAATTTTGAAGAAGCACCGGCTCCAAGGGCGAGAATTGTCTGTTTCTCCTCCATGATCAGAATATTGTACAGACCCTCACAGCCCTTTCTGGCATAACCCACATTCTCAAGGTTGCCGGCAATATTTTTCTGGCGGTACAGATAATAAGGCTCTGCCCCGATGGCCAATGCGCCTTCATGGCTGATACCGATCATACGGTTCACCTCATCCGCTCCTGCAACTGGGAACTGCTCTCTGTTCTGATTCAGGAAAGCCGCACGTTTCAAAGCCAGGGAATGCACAGTTACGCTGTCCGGTGCCAGGTTCACAATTTCATCCATGGTTCGCTGCATCTGTTTGCTTGTCTCTCCCGGAAGACCTGCGATCAGATCCATATTGATATTCGTAAAGCCTGCTTCTCTGGCCATATGAAATGCCTTCTTAACCTCTTCTGTCGTATGGCGTCTGCCGATGAGATCCAGTGTTTCCTGATTCATGGTCTGCGGATTAATAGAAATACGATCAATATGATGCTTTCTCAGTACCTGCAGCTTCTCTTCCGTAATGCTGTCCGGCCTTCCTGCTTCCACCGTTTTCTCGCTGACATGATCCAGATCAAAATACTGTTCCAGGCAAGTCAGCAGGCGGTCCATCTGTTTTGCAGAAAGAGAAGTCGGCGTACCGCCGCCCATATAGAAGGTCAGAAGTTTTCTGTCTCCCATCATTGTGGATGCAGCTTCAATTTCTTTGCATAATGCATCCAGATAATTGTCCACCTGCTTCTCCCAGACAGACAGCGGATAAGAGGAAAACGAGCAGTAGGCACAGATAGACGGGCAGAATGGAATACCCACGTACAGACTAAAGGTGTGGTCATAATCAATATTTTTTAAAACATTGGCTTCATTCTCCGCCACAACCGCACAAAGCGCTGCCTTCTCATCAGAAACAGAATAAGTCTCCTTCAAATACTGTACGGCATCCTCCTTTGAAGCACCTCTTTCATACATTTCCATAGGCAGCTTCGTCGGACGAATCCCCGTCAATGTTCCCCATGGCAATGTCATTCCGGTATATTCGGACAACAGATGATAGACAAGGTTCTTGATATCATTTCTGCCGAGGCGGTAATCCTCAAAATGACAGTCACCCTCTTTTTCAAGGCATTGTCCTTTGTTATCTTTTAAAATGAATGATGTATGGTTTTCCGTATACCGGACATCCATACAGACATCCCATTCCTTCGCATTCAGGACAATCTTTTCACCATAAAAGAAAGCCATCAGCAATGAACGGATATCATTCTCATAATCCGTTCTGTTCATATATAATGCAATCATTTAAATCCTCCAATAAAATAGGCCTTTGAGTGATCCTTCAGCAGCTAAGGCTGAGATAAAGCTGCTGCAAAACCGACATCCATCAGTCCTGCAGCAGCCTCCACACTTCACATTCATTCAGTTCAAAACTAGAAAAACGGATTGTACTGTTTCTCGTATCCGATGCTTGTCACACTGTCATGTCCCGGATAAACCTGTACATCATCCGGCAGGACGAATAACTGCTCCTTCACCGAACGAACAAGCTGTGACATACTGCCCGTCGGAAAATCTGTACGGCCGATAGAGCAATGGAACAATGTATCACCGCTCATCAGCACCTTCTCCTCAGGGAAATAATAGCAGACGCCGCCCTTTGTATGGCCCGGTGTATGCAGGACAATAATATCCAGCCCTGCCAGTTTCAGATGCTCGCCGTCCTTCACATAGATATCTGCCTGTGTTGTATAAATCTGACCGATCATGCCGCTCATATTCAGGGAAGACTGCTTCAGAACATCCTCTTCCTCCTCATGGGCATAAACAGGTACATTGTATCTCTTTTTCAGTTCATTCAGTGCCATAATATGGTCAAAATGACCGTGAGTTAAAAGAATTGCTTTCAGTGTACAGCCGTTCTCCTCAATCACATTGCTGATTCTCAGCGCATTGTCCGCCGGATCAACGAGAAGTGCTTCCTTTGTCTCCTTGTTGATGATGAGGTAGCAATTGGTTGCAACCATACCGAGTGTCATTGATTTAATCTCTATCTGACCCATTCTCTGCTCCTTATTCTTTAGCCAGTTGTTCTGGCGATATCATACACGCAGTCTAAACTGCGCAGTTTGTCTATAATCTTATTCAAAGCATATTTGCCGTTGATATCAAAACTGATATTGATGGTCGCTGTATTGTTCTTGCCTGAACGGCTGGACATCGCCGTAACATTGATATCCCTCTCAGAAAATACCTGTGCGATCTGGATCAGCACACCGACACCATCATGGACATAAACATTCAGCTCTGCCTTGTAAAGGCCGCCTTTGCCCTCTGCTGTGCTGTCCTGCCACTCCGCATCGATGAGACGCTGTCTCTCAATTTCAGACAAATGCAGCATATTCACACAGTCTGTACGATGAATGGAGACACCTCTGCCTCGTGTAATAAAGCCGACAATTTCATCTCCCGGCACAGGATTGCAGCATTTAGAGAAACGAACCGCCACATCATCAATACCTTTGACGATAATGCCGCTCTTGCTTCCCTTCTTATGCGGCTGCACCGCTGCAGACGGCTTCTGCTTCATCTCTTTCATCTGCGTCAGAAGCTGCTTATCCGTCATCTCTCTGGCTTTCTTCTTCTGGTACTCTTCAAGCAGCTTGTTGATGACCTGACCTTCCTTCAGACCGCCGTGTCCAACCGCTGCATTGACTGCATCCCAGTCACGGAAACCGTATTTGCGGATGACCTTCTCCATAAATTCCGGTTTAAGAAGATTGCTCAGTACAATCTCCTTTGCCTTGCAGTAACGACTCAGCAGATCCTTGCCCCGGATGATATTCTCTTCCTTGAACTCGGTCTTGAACCACTGGTTGATCTTATTCTTGGCCTGTGTGCTCTTGACAATATTGAGCCAGTCACGGCTTGGTCCCTTGGAATTGGCTGATGTCAGAATTTCAACACGGTCACCGTTCTTGATCACATAATCAATATTGACCAGTTTGCCGTTAACTCTGGCTCCCACCATCTTATTGCCCACCGCTGAATGAATGCTGTATGCAAAATCAATCGGCGTAGAACCTGTCGGCAGGTTCTTGACATCACCTGCCGGTGTAAAACAATAAACACTGTCGGCAAAAAGATTCAGGTCATTCTTCAGAAGACTCATAAATTCCTTGTTGTCCGACATATCTGTCTGCCATTCCAGAATCTGGCGCAGCCATGTGAGCTTGGCTTCCTCACTGTCTTCCACATTCTTGGCATTCGGATCTTCCTTGTATTTCCAGTGGGCAGCAATACCATACTCAGCTGTCCTGTGCATATCAAATGTACGGATCTGAATCTCAAAAGGCTGACCATTCGGTCCGATCAGTGTTGTATGCAGAGACTGATACATATTCTGCTTCGGCATTGCAATATAATCCTTGAAGCGGCCCGGAATCGGCTTATACATCTCATGAATGATACCAAGGGCTGCGTAACAGTCCTTCACCGTATCCACAATAATACGAACTGCAAACAGATCGTAAATCTCATCCAGCGTTTTGTCCTGGTTCACCATCTTCTTGTAAATGCTGAAGAAATGTTTGACACGGCCATTGACCTGTGCCTTAATACCGCTCTCTGCCATATGATGGCTGACTTCTTCCACAATGGCATCCACAAAAGCCTGGCGTTCGCTGCGCTTCAGATTGATCTGTCGGGCCAGGTCATAGTATACTTCCGGCTCCAGATATCTGAGGGACAGATCATCCAGCTCGATCTTAATCTTGGAAATACCGAGTCTCTGAGCGATCGGCGCATAGATATCCATGGTCTCTCTGGCCTTCTCCTTCTGCTTGGCCGGCGTCATATACTTCAATGTACGCATATTGTGCAGACGGTCTGCCAGCTTGATCAGAATAACACGGATATCCTTCGCCATAGCCAGAAACATCTTTCTCAGATTCTCTGCCTGAATCTCCACCTTATCCTTGGAATAGGATAACTGACCCAGCTTTGTAACACCGGATACGATCAGTGCAATCTCTGCGCTGAATTCCCGGGTAATATCCTCCTCTGTCATGATGGTATCCTCAACCACATCATGAAGAAGTCCGCCGACGATGGTCTCCTTATCCAGCTCCAGATCTGCAAGGATCAGGGCCACACAGAGGGGATGGATAATATAGGGTTCCCCGGATTTACGCAGCTGTCCCTTGTGGGCGTTGTTGGCAATATTATATGCCTTCTCGATCATACTGATATCATCTGAAGGATGATATTCCTTCACTTTATTGATCAGACGCTGATACAGCACCTCCGGTGATTCGAAATCCTGTGTATGAATGAGCTCCTGTTCCTCAAATGGCTCTTCCGTGCCCATTACTTCTTTTTTATCGTCCTTCATATTGCCGTCATCCTCTTCTGTCTTATTTGCCTTCGTAGATAATCGCCGAATCAATATCATAGCCGCTCAGTCTTTCACGGCCTTTCAGGCCTGCCAGTTCCATGAGGAAGACAATCTTCACGACTTCTCCGCCAAGTTCTTCCACCATCTTTATAATGGCTTCTGTTGTACCGCCTGTAGCGATCAGATCATCAATAATGACCACCTTCTGTCCTGGCTGGATGGCATCCTTATGTATCTCGATAGTCGCAGTGCCGTACTCAAGATCATAAGTCTGGCTGATCGTTGCTCTTGGCAGCTTGCCTTTCTTTCTGACAGGTACAAAAGCCTTATGCATATTGTAGGCAATTGGTACACCAAAAATAAATCCACGTGATTCAGGACCGAGAACAACGTCGAAATCAACGCCCTCTAACTTCTCCTGCATCTGGTCGATGGCCATATGCAGTCCATCTGCATCCTGCAAAACACTGGTAACATCTCTGAAAATGATCCCCTTTTCAGGGAAATCAGGAATACTCTTGACATACTCTTCTAATTTCTTCATAAGACTCACTGCTCCTTCTATAATTATATTGAATATTTATTCCTCAAATCTGACGCAGCCATCGAAGTACGATACAGCCACGTATAAATTTAATTATAGCAATAAATGATTCTATTGAAAAGCCCCGAAATCGACAAAATACGTCCTGTACCACAATGAATCCATTAATTTTGCCGTTTTACCCAGAATCATTTCATAATGAAGATACGGCCCGGATGTCTCCACCCGCATCAATCCCAGCTCCTCAAAAACGTACAGGGCCTGCATCAGTATAAATAGATGTTCTTCCGCTGAATGTATATTGTCAAAAGGAATATCTTCCATCAGAAATCCCCCCTCAGACTCACTGCCCTGCTTTTTTGCCTGCATGCGAAGGTATCGAAATACCGTATTACACCATGCCCTGTCGGTCTTTTCTCTGCTGTCACAGTAATTTTTGTAATCCTCTGTCACATGCCGCAGTGAAAAATAAGTCATCAGCTTTTCAATATTCTCCTCTCTGAAGATTTTGACATCTTTCAAAATCATCTGGGGATACTGTCTGTCCATATAATAATTTATATCCAGATTACCTGCAATTGAAACATCCATTCCGGCTGAATAATAATCTGCCATGATACTTCGCCTAAATCCAACTGTGCTCAGACTTCTCTGACGGTCCATAATCTTCATCCGGAGTGTTGCTCCATCCGCACCGATTTTCCTGACCTCACCCAATTGCCCCGAAATCTCTGCCAGCGGTTCCGGCATATCCTGTCCAAAAGGTTCCATCCGCTGGATCAGTTCAATAAGTTCCACTGTGACCTCTGAGGGTTTCAGCCTTAACTCAGGACGCTGAACTGGCACAAGCATCTGACTGTCCATATGTGTTTTGGCATATTCATTCAGCCTTCTGGACAATTCCGGCACATTCTCCGCCTTCAGCGACATTCCTGCCGCCGCTGCATGACCGCCAAACTTGATCATCAGATCGCTGCAAGTACAAAGGGCATCAAAAAGATTAAAGCCTTCTATACTTCTTGCCGATCCCGTCGCCACGCCATTTTCAACAGACAGAAGAATATTCGGTCTGTAATACATATCTTTAATTCTTGAGGAAACAATACCGATCACGCCGTGGTGCCAGCCCTCACCGGCCACCACCATCACCCGGCTGTTGCGGATATCCTCGGAAACCTCTATTTTCTCCGTCACCTGTTTCAGAATCATCTGCTCTGTCTCTTTACGGTGTTCATTTTCAACTTCCAGCTCAGCGGCAATAGATGCTGCTTCTTCCTCGTGATTCGTCGTAAACAGCCGAACGCCTCTTTTGGCATCTCCCATCCGGCCGCCGGCATTCAGTCTCGGTGCCAGTCCGAACCCAATAAAGCCACTGGTTATTTTTCGTTTAAAATCATATCCGGCACTTTCAAGCAGCTTCCCAAGTCCCATATTGGAAGGATGCTTCATTCGTTTAAAGCCTTCACTGACTATAATCCTGTTCTCATCATACAACGGCACGATATCTGCCACCGTTCCGACAGCCGCCAGTTCCAGATATTCTGTAATATCCGTTTCATCTTTTCTGTAGGCTTTCAGTCCCTGTACCAGTTTATAAGACACACCGCATCCCGCCATATAAAGAAACGGATACGTTTCCCCGGGCTGCTTTGCATCCACAACTGCCACAGCCTCAGGCAGCTCTTCCTGACACTCATGATGGTCTGTAATAACCACATCTATTCCCAGTGATTTTGCCAGCCGGCACTCTTCAACTGCTGAAATACCCGTATCCACCGTCACCATCAGCTTCGTTCCCGACTCAGCCAGCATACGTACCGCATTTTCATTTAATCCGTATCCCTCTGTCATGCGGTCCGGCAGATAATAATCTGCCTCTGCCCCCGCCTTCGTCAAATACAAATACAAGATACTGGTGGCTGTAATGCCGTCCACATCATAGTCACCATAAATCGTAATCTTCTCGTGATGATCCATCGCCAGACTGATCCGTCGGACAGCCGCCTCCATCCCCTTCATCAAAAAAGGATCATACATATCCTTCTCCGAGGGATAAAGGAAACGCCTGGCCTCTTCCTTATCATGAACACCTCTGGCCGCAAGCAGCCCGGCAAACACCTCCGGATACCCGGTCTCTGCTGCAAGCTCCTTCACACCGGCCCTGTCCTGCTCTATAAACTCCCATCTGTAACTCTCCGGAACCAAAAAAACACCTCTTTCATCCGGCAATTGCCTGGTCTTCGAATTAATACTCAATAATCTCTCAAGCGCCAAAATAAATATATTGTATTAAGGCACCTCATTCCAAACTATCTTTATGAAAGGCCTTCCCGCTCTGCGGCTGTCTTTTCCACCTCTTCGATAAACTTGAACTGCTGATTGGGCAATTCAGGTTTACTTGGTATCATGTATCAAATTGGCGCATTCAAAAGCAGGTGCTTCTGATGCGGCCGGTACTTAGGTGCTGTCTTTTAGCACCTTATGTACCGCTGCCAGCATCAGGCAGTGCGAACGTGCCTGCTTTGAATCGCCAATTTGATACATGATTCAATGACAACTCATTGCCCAATCAGCAGTCAATAATATCTAATCAGAAAAGACTGCCGCAGTGCAGCAGTCCTTTCATAAAGAAATATATTTATTTTTTCTTGCCTTTCATAACAGCCCAGATTGTACCGGAGATGAATACGGATGAGAATGTACCCGCAATGATACCGGCCATCATCGGCAGTGCAAATTCTTTGATTGAAGTTACACCCATGATGTAGATCAGTAATACCATGACAAGTGTTGTCAGGGAAGTATTGATACTTCTGGACAATGTCTGGCTGATACTTGTGTTGACAATTTCTTCTGTTGTTGCTTTGACCATTGTATGTGAGTTCTCACGGATACGGTCATAGACAACGATGGTTGCATTGATAGAGTAACCGACGATGGTCAGCATACAAGCGATAAATGTTGTACCTACAGGAATTCTTGCAATTGAGTAAACCGCAAGAACAACCAGTACGTCATGGAGCAATGCGATGATCGCACCTGCACCAAACTTGATATCTCTAAATCGAACCCAGATATAGATCATGATAAAGATACCTGCGATAATGACGGAAAGGATTGCGTTTGTACGCATCTCACCGCTGATTGTACCGCTGATATTCTCTTCAGTGATATCAGACTGTTCGAGACCATACTTCTCCATTAAAGCATCCTTAACAGCTGCACGGTGCTCGGAATCAAGAACAGGTGTCTTGATAACGATTTCAGGTGAACCGGATACATTCTGGAACTGAATATCCGTTGTACCTGCTTCACTCTCAAAGAGTTTTCTTAAATCATCTTCATCGGAACCCGGTACTTCAAGATAATCCTTGAAGTTAACTGTCATGGCTGTACCGCCTGTGAAATCCAGACTATAATTCAGTGCTTTATTACCTGCTGATGCATGAACACCCATGCTGACGAAACCTGCACAAATGCAGATCACGGCAATCACATAAGTGATCTTCTTCATGCCGCAGAAATTCTTAACCTTTGTTTCTTTCTGCTTGCCGTAGAACTTGGCATCCTTAAATCCGATACCATATAAAGCCATCAGAACGAATCGTGTGATCACAAGGGCTGTGAACATGGACAATACAATACCAAGGGCCAGTGTGATGGCGAAACCTTTGATTGTACCTGTACCCTTGAGATACAGAACAGCTGCTGCGATCAATGTTGTAATATTACCATCAATAACGGCTGAAAGTGCTTTGCCGAAACCAATCTTAATGGCTTCACGCACATTCTTGCCTGCTGCAATTTCTTCTCGAATACGTGTAAAGATAATGACATTGGCATCCACTGCCATACCAACGGAAAGAATGATACCTGCGATACCTGGCAATGTCAATGTGACATCCAGACCATTCAGGAAGCAGAGCATTGCAACGACATAAAGAAGCAGTGCAAGGGCTGCTGCCACACCAGGGATCCAGTACATCACGATCATAAACAGCATTACGATCACAAGACCGATGACACCTGCTGTCAAGCTTGTCTTAACCGCTTCGTCACCTAACTTGGCACTGACAACTTTGGAACTGATTTCATTCAGCTGAAGCTTCAGAACACCGGCACGGATAGTTGTTGCCAGGGAATTGACATCATCATAGGTAAAGTTACCTTCGATGACGCACTGACCATTTGTAATCGCCTGATTAACAGTTGGATAACTGATAATCTTGCCGTCATAGATGATATAGATCGGCTTGCCGATATTTCTTGCTGTTGCCTCAGCAAAAGCTTTGGCACCATCATCTGTAAACATCAGGGAAACAACATACTGTGTATTGCCGTAGCTGTCCTTCTGGGATGTTGCCTGAGCACTCTTGATGCCTTCGCCGCCCACAACTTCACAGTAGCCGTCTAATACTTCCTTGCCTGTTGCAGCATCAGATTTGGCTTCACAGAAACTGATAGAACCAGGGTTGCCCAGTTCAGACAGAATCTTTTCTGCATCATAAACACCAGGAATATCTACGTTGACACGGTTTGCACCTTCCTGATACACTTCTGCTTCTGTACTCCAGGCTTCTACTCTCTGCTGAAGCTTATAAACCGTATCGTTCATATCTTCAGCGGATGGATTGTCTTCGTCTGCTTCATAAGTGATGTTGACACCACCTGCAAGGTCAAGACCAAGCTTAATGTTTTTGGCTGTACCGATATGATCCTTGCCGTATCCGTATGCAGATACATAACCGCAGGCTGCGATCATCAGAACAACCACGATCAGCACAAGCCAGCTTTTCTTCTTACTCTTCATGCCTTTATTCTCCTTCTTCATCTGCCGCAGCAGCTTTAATCATAATTGCACATTCCACTCTCTTACGCATCAGCTCACAGCCCACATCATACGCATCTGTAATGGAGTGATGGAAGTTCCATGAGTTGGCAGCACAGCCGCCGCTGCAGTAGAATTTTGCGAAACAATTCGTGCATTTATCTTTGGCATAAATATTGCAAAGCTTGAATTCATCGCGGATATCTGTCTTCACAACACCATCCCAGACATTGCCCATCAGAAATTCATCCTGACCGACAAACTGGTGGCATGGGTATAAATCACCCCATGGTGTCACAGCAAGATATTCTGTACCTGAACCGCATCCTGATAAACGTTTGGCAACGCAAGGACCGCCTTCCAGATCGATCATAAAATGGAAGAAATTGAAATGTTTGCCTGCACGGTCCCGCTTCACGATTTCCTTCGCCAGCAGATCATACTGCTCACAAAGTTCCGGAAGATCTTCTTCCTGAATCGCATAAGGCTCAGACGCCGGTGCCACAACAGGTTCCACAGAAATCTGCTTGAATCCCTTATCTGCAAGACTCAGCACATCTGCCGCAAAATCTTTATTGAAATGTGTAAATGTACCTCTGACATAATAATTTGTCTGATGTCTGCTCTCGGCAAACTTCTCAAACTTCGGCATAATCAGATCATAGCTGCCGCTGCCGTTGCGGAATGGACGCATCTTGTCATGGACTTCCTTACGTCCGTCTACACTCAGAACAACATTCGCCATCTCTTTATTGCAGAACTCCATAATCTCATCATTGAGCAGAACACCGTTTGTTGTCAGTGTAAATCTGAAATTCTTGTCGTGAATCTTCTCCTGCTCACGACCATACTGAACCAGTCGCTTAACAACATCCCAGTTCATCAGAGGTTCACCGCCGAAGAAATCCACTTCCAGATTTCTTCTGTTGCCTGAATTGGCAATCAGGAAATCCAGGGCCTGTTTGCCCACTTCATAACTCATAATCGCACGTCGGCCATGGTATTCGCCTTCTTCCGCAAAGCAATAGCGACAGGCCAGATTGCAGTCATGGGCAATATGCAGACATAACGCCTTGACAACGGTCTTTCTCTTCTTGAAATCAATAATATAATCTTTATAAATATCTTCTGTGAAAAGACTTTCTTCTTTAACTAATGTCTCAATCTCTTCAAAAGCTTCTTCCATATCTTCCTTCGGATACTTGGAAGAAAGCATCTCCATGATCTCAGACTTCTCATGGCCTTCATATAACTCAATGATATCATAAACCACATCGTCAACCACATGGATGGCACCACTGTTGATATCCATGACTATATTGTAACCATTACTCTTATACTGGTGAATCACTTACATTCTCCTAACTCTCTTATTCTACTTTATAACTTTGTAACTGTTCAGAGTCGGCTTTCATCGCTTCTTGGCTCCGAACAGTTAAAACGCTTCTTCAACATGAACAAGCAGCGATTTAGAATACCCTAAACCGCTGCTCATAATATTGGCTGAATCATCAGCAATCAGGACTGATTATTTGTTGTTCTCGCAGCTCTGATTACCTACTGTACAGGAAGTCTTGCATGCAGACTGACATGAAGTCTGGCACTCGCCGCATCCGCCTTTGACCATGCTCTGTTTCATAGATCTGGTGTTCAATGATTTGATACGTTTCATTATGTACTCCTCCTTCAATTATGAACTTGAAATATTATAACATACTCATTTCCATTTTTAAAGCTCTTTTTCAAAAGATACATGCATTATATCAAATAATTTCTATTTTTCCCCAATATTTCTTTCATTCATCGTATAAAATAACGATTTTTCTCACTGCATTTCTGTCAATTTAAACTTTATACAGCTTCAACTTCTGTCAGAAACTGCTTAACCTATCATTCCTCCAAGCATTCCGCTGCCAAGACACAGCAGAACAAAAGGCAGACAGAACTGCCATCCCGAAGCGTCCATACACCCGGAAGCCACTGAAATCAGACACAGTATCACATAGTACACCGCCCCGGATATCAGTCCCCACAAAAAACGCCGCCGCTCCATGCGGTGCCCTGCATAAATACCGCCGATCAAAACCGCCAAAACTACGATCACATACCCTGAAATACTGACCCTGTTCTGCCCCTCCCCCACTGCATAAAAAATCAATGCAGCCAGCATCATACCAATCCCCGAAACAGCTGCACTGATCAGACATGAAACAGCCAGCACCCGGATTGCTCCCATGCCGCCGGATACAGTCCCCAGCCTTTTCTCCATATAACCCTCCACAGGCATCTCCTATCCATAGATTATATGCCCCCTATCCGCCAAAAAGACATCTGGCTTTTTCTCCCTAAATATCATACAATAGAGATAAAAAAGAATTTGCCAGAGCACATTCTCACGCCGAGCGCGGTCGCCTGCGTTGAAACGGCTCGTTTTTCACAACGTCAACTTGAAAGGAGAATTTTTTTATGGATAGAATTGATTTGCATACTCACTCTACGGCTTCTGACGGCAGTATGACCCCTTCAGAGCTTGTTCGCCATGCCGCCTCCTGCGGTCTGCGTGCGGTTGCTTTAACTGACCACGATACCACTGTTGGTCTTGCCGAGGCTCAACAGGCAGCCAATGAAGCCGGCATTGAACTTGTTCACGGTGTTGAACTGGCCACCTGGCAGGACAAAACAGAATTTCACATTGTCGGTCTTGATATCAATGAGCGTGATTCACAGTTTCAGGCTGCTATGACACGCATGCAGCAGATCCGTGAAGACCGCAACAATCAGATGATTGCACGCATGCAGGCTGCCGGTGTGGATATCACTCCTGAAAAACTTCATGCCAAAGAAGGCAGCGGCGTCCTGACCCGTGCCAACTTTGCAGGTTACCTATTGTCCGTTGGATTTGTCAAAAGCATCAAAGAAGCCTTTGACCGCTATCTCGGTGACGGCAAACCTTTCTACATCCCCCGGACTAAAACCTCACCTAAAGATGCCATTGAGCTTATCAAACAGGCTGGCGGCATTCCGGTTCTCGCCCACCCGATGCTCTACAAACTCGGCAAAGACACCCTTGAGAAATATGTCAAAATGATGACCGACTGGGGACTGGAAGCCATGGAAGTCTACTACTCCACCAATACTCCTTCCGACGACCTTTATCTCAGCCATCTGGCCAACCGTTATCACCTCAAGTATTCCGGCGGTTCAGATTTCCACGGTACCTATAAACCGCATATCCAGATCGGTACCGGCAAAGGCCGCCTTGTCGTTCCTTATGATATTCTTGAAAAACTGAGAGCCTGACCCATTTACAGCTCATTTTTTGTAATTTTACCCATTAAATGTAATTAGACAGCCCTGTCTAATCCAGCTAAAACGGCATTTCTCGCTTTGTGTCGTTGTATTCCGGGAAATTTCAGGGTATGCTCGCAATGAAAGGAGGTTAACATCATGGACCAGAAAAAAATCGGCCTTTTTCTCAAAGAACTCAGAAAAGAAAAAGGGCTGACCCAGGGACAGCTGGCAGAACATCTGAATATGTCAGACAGAACCGTTTCCCGGTGGGAAACCGGTACGACTCTGCCCGATCTGTCCGTACTTATTGAACTTGCAGACTTCTATCATGTTGACATCCGTGAAATCATTGACGGAGAAAGGAAAAGCGAGACTATGAATAATGAAATGAAAGAGACACTGATCAAAGCAGCACAATATGCCGAAGAAGATAAACAGACACATCTGAACCAAATGCACAAAATCATAAGCGGCCTGATATCAGGCTTTGGATGTTTTCTTATCCTGTCAGCCTTCACTGTTTTTCCAAGTGAAAGCGGATGGGGCGCCAAATTTGCCATACTCGGTGCCATCCTGGTCAGCATCGGTATATTCCGCGTACTGTCCAAACACCGCATACTTATCTCAATCGGTATTTTTATACTCCTCATCACTGGCATGATCCTTATGGACTTTATCAGCGTCTGCTATATCAGACAGGCCCCAAGATTTTCCTACCTGACAGAATACAACGACACCGACATCACCTACCATGCCCCATTCTACAGCGTCACCAGGCAAAACCCGGATACACAACAAGAACACTACCAAATCAAAATTGGCAATACCATATTTTAAACCTTATATAACCCCAACGCCGCTTTAAGAATTTTATGATCGCAAAACACAAGCCTTATAAAAGGCTGTGCATGCCAACTGTACTTTCGTTCACAGCCTTTTATAAGTCTTATGTTTCACAATCTAATTCTCTACTGCCGACTTCGATAAGCAAAAACAGCTGCAGCTTATGAATAGATTCACACGCAGGTGCTTCTAATGCGGCTGGTACTTAGGTGCCGTCTTTTGGCACCTTATGTACCACTGCCAGCATTAGGCAACGCAAGTGTGCCTGCGTTGAACTACTCATAAGCTGCAGCTGTTTGGTCGTTCGAAACGGCAATGTCGCCAATGCCGTTGCATACCAGTCTCGGTCTATATGGGAATTCCTCGATCATCCCCGGCGTTGTCACACCTGACAATACCAGCACCGTATCCAGACCGGATTCAATACCCGCAACAATGTCTGTGTCCATACGGTCTCCGATGATGGCTGCATCCTCTGAATGCACCCCAAGGATTCTCAGGCCGGTACGCATCATCAGTGCATTCGGCTTGCCCACATAGTAGGCCTGTTTGCCCGTGGCCAGCTCAATCGGTGCCATTAATGCTCTGCAGGCCGGAACGATACCGCCTTCCACAGGACCTGTCAGGTCATAATTCGTACCGATCAGGCGGGCCCCTTCATTGACAAATCTTGTCGCTTTCACAATATGGTCATAGCAATAGTTATCTGCTTCACCGATGATCACATAATCCGGATGTATCTCATTCACTGTAATACCTGCATCATACAGGGCATTCTGCAGACCGTGCTCGCCAACCGCATAAGCAGTTGCCTCCGGTGTCTGTGTTGAAATAAATGCGGCCGTTGCCAGCGCACTTGTATAAAAATGGCTCTGATCCACATCAAGCCCCATCCATTCCAGTTTCTTCTGAAGTTCCTTCGGTGTATAGCGACTTGAATTCGTCAGAAAAAGGAATTCCTTCTTCTCCTGATACAGCCATTCCACAAACTCCTTTGCTCCCGGAAGCAGACGGTTGCCATGATAGATCACACCATCCATATCAATAATAAAACCTTTTTTTGCTCTTAACTGTTCCATATGAACCTCCTTCCCGCCGGTCCATACCCTACCGGCCGTTCAACTTTTTAAACATTTTATCTACCAGTTATATTATAAACTGATTTTAACAACGTACTATCAACCTATGCTAAAGATAATGTAAAAATAATGTAAAAAGGTGTGGAAATCATTCTCTGATCTCCACACCTTCGTGCAATCTCTGATAAATCTTCGATTATTCTTCTTCGTTGGCTTTCTCAACGCTGACAATAGCTTCTTTCTGCATTGGGATACGGCAATGTCTGTCACTGCCGAACTCAACGATAACAACATCTTCTGCGATATCGATAACAACACCGTAGAAACCGCTTGTTGTCAGAATGCTGTCGCCAACTTCAAGGTTTGCAATCATAGCATCCATAGATTTCTGACGTTTCTTCTGAGGACGTACAGAAAGGAAATACATTAAAATTGCAAATACAACAACGTATGCAATCAGAATAAAGATAGCGTTGCCGCTTGTTCCTGATAATACAACTGGTAAAAAGTTCATTAGATGTTCCTCCTTAATCTTCTTTACTTAAAAAGCCTTCCAGTTTGGACTTCTTAAATTCACTGTATCTGTGTTCCCTGATAGCAAGACGGATCTCCTCCATCAAATGATTATAGAAATACAGATTATGCAGCACACACAAACGCATGCCCAGCATCTCTTTTGCCTTCAGCAAATGTCGGATATAAGCTCTTGTATAATTGCGGCAGGCCGGACACTGACATCCCTCTTCAATCGGTCTGTCATCCAGTTCGAACTTCGCATTAAAAAGATTCAGCTTGCCATGATTCGTATAAACATGACCATGACGTCCGTTTCTTGATGGATAGACACAGTCAAAGAAATCAATGCCTCTGTCTACACCTTCCAGAATGTTGGCCGGGGTTCCTACACCCATCAGATAAGTTGGCTTATCCTGAGGCAGCTCAGGAACAACCTCATCAAGGATCCGATACATCTCCTCATGGGTCTCACCTACTGCAAGACCGCCCACCGCATAACCATCCAGATCCAGATCGCGGATCGTGCGGGCATGATTCACACGGATATCTGCATACGTACCGCCCTGGTTAATACCAAAGAGCAGCTGATGCGGATTCACAGTTCCCTCTGCAGCATTCAGCTCCTGCATCTTCTTCTTGCAGCGCTCCAGCCATCTGGTTGTACGATTGACTGAGTTGATCATATACTCTCTTGTAGATGGATAAGGTGCACATTCGTCAAATGCCATGGCTATCGTAGAGCCAAGATTAGACTGAATCTGCATACTCTCCTCCGGACCCATAAAAATCTTATGGCCATCAATATGTGACTGGAAATAAACGCCTTCCTCCTTGATCTTGCGCAGACCCTTCAGGGAAAATACCTGAAAGCCGCCGGAATCAGTAAGGATCGGTCTGTCCCAGTTCATAAACTTGTGCAGGCCGCCGAGCTGTTTCACAATCTGGTCTCCCGGACGAACATGAAGATGATAGGTATTGGACAATTCAACCTGAGTACCGATCTCCTTCAGATCTGTAGTAGCCACCGCACCCTTGATAGCTGCAATGGTACCCACATTCATAAAAACAGGTGTCTCAATGACACCATGCACGGTTTCCATATGTGCGCTCTTCGCTCTGCCGTCTGTTGCAACGATTTGATACATATACTCACCTTTATCTTAATTATTGTATAAAAAAGCGTTATATCTAGTATAACTGTAATTGATTTATTTATCAACTAAAAAATACGAAAATTGCAGAAAAAAACTGCCGCATGTCCGCAGCAGTTTCTTCTCTTATCATTCATTCACTTCTTCATTTACTGAACAGCGTATTTGGCCAGCACTGTGTCAAATCCGGCATTTTCGCCGCTATAGCAGACTCTGAGCTGATTTCTCAGATCCAGACTGAGAATACCAAGCAGGGATTTTGCATCCAATGCAATTCTATTGAAATAAACATCAATATCAAAATCGCACTCTGAAGCAGCCTTCACAAATTCCTTGGCAGCTTCTACACTGTTTAATACAATATTTTTCTCATTCATTTGACCAACCTCCTCAGGTTGGATTATTTTTATCACACATCAAAATGAATGTCAAATTTTCGAATTCTGCTTGGATTAAAACTTTTTGTGCATCATGCACAGCACATGTCGTAATATTGCTTCATTTTATAGTGTTGTTTGCACTAACTTGTGAACATTTTGTGGAAACGTTTCCAGTCGATTTATATGTCTTACAAAATTATGCCGCTGCTATCGTTGAATTTCCATAAAATTTGAAGTGACTTTCTTGCTTTACCTTGCGAATTTCTTCTATATCTATTATAATGAATGCCATACGACTTCAGCATTTATGAGGTTTTTCATCATCAATATATATGAACTCAGGAGGTTTAAAACATATATGGCTGGATCAACATTTGGTAATCAGTTTAAAATCACAACATGGGGCGAATCCCACGGCAAGGCTGTAGGTGTTGTCATCGATGGCTGCCCTGCCGGTCTTCCTCTTACCGAATCAGATATTCAATATTATCTGAATCTGCGCAAGCCCGGACAGTCCCGCTACACAACACCTCGAAAAGAGGATGATGCCGTAGAGATCATGTCCGGTACCTTTGAAGGCAAGACAACGGGAAGTCCTATTTCACTTATTGTTTTTAATAAGAATGCCCGCTCATCCGATTATTCCGACATTGCCCGCTACTACCGTCCGGGACATGCGGACTATACATTTGATGCCAAGTACGGCTTCAGAGACTACCGGGGCGGCGGACGCTCATCCGCCCGTGAAACAATCGGCCGCGTAGCTGCAGGTGCTGTTGCTATGAAATTACTGGCTGAATGCGGCATTGAGATCTGTGCTTACTCCAAGGCTATTGGCCCGGTTTCCATTGATCCGGCAAAATTTAATGCAGCAGAGATTTTCAACAATCCGGTCTACATGCCGGATGCCGATGCAGCTGCCAAAGCAGAAGCATATATTGCAGAGCAAATGACAAAGCAGGACTCCTGCGGCGGTATCATTGAATGCCGTATTAACGGTATGCCTGCCGGCATCGGTGATCCTGTTTTTGAAAAGCTGAGTGCGAATCTGGCCAAAGCCATCTGTTCCATCGGCGCTGTCAAAGGCTTTGAAATCGGCGATGGTTTCGCCGCTGCTAAGTCCCAGGGGTCTGTGAATAATGATGCTTTTACCACCGATCAGACCGGTCATATTACAAAAGCTACCAATCATGCCGGCGGTATTCTGGGCGGTATGAGCGACGGTTCCGAAATCATCTTCCGGGCTGCCATCAAACCAACACCATCCATCTCCCAGACACAGCATACCGTCACCCGTGATGGTGAACCGATTGATATTCAGATCAAAGGCCGTCACGACCCAATCATCGTCCCAAGAGCCGTTGTTGTTGTTCAGTCCATGGCCGCCCTCGTTATCATTGATGCCCTGATGCAGAACATGACCGCCCGGGTCAATTACTTGACAGACTTCTATAAACATTAATTTTTTTAGTTAGATCGCCCCAACTGCATCTTGATGAATAACACAATATCTATATTGCGAAACTTCAAAATCTAAAAAAGATGAACCAATTAACAATTTCAAAAACAGGTGCTTCGATCATGGCCGGTCCTTAGGCGGCGGTTTTTGCCGCCTTATGTACCGCTGCCAATGATCGGCAATGCAAATGTGCCTGTTTTGAAACTGTTAATTGGTTCATCTCATTTAACTTTGGAAGTTTCGCTCGTTATTCCGCATCAATGATATCATCATCTTCCGGTATGATCACGGCGGCAATGATATACAGGATAATGCCTGTACCGCCGGCCAGTGACAATGCCGCCCAGATCAGACGAATAATGGTAGGATCAATACCAAGCAATTCTCCGATGCCGCCGCATACACCTGTCAGCATCTTATTCTTTCTGGACTTAACCAATTTAATCTTTCTCAAATCACTCATTCTATTCACCTCGCAAAGTTCCATACAAAATCAGATTGCATCTCCATTATCGCCCTTATGAATTCAAATGTCAACTTTCAAATCAAACGGTGCAAACCTGCACATGCCAAATTGTACAGCGGTAAGCTGTTCGACAAAAAGCGTTTATGTTTGACAACGCAGATACGGAATCACATCCGTCAGTGAATCTGCCTTTGCGTAAAGTATCTTCGACAGCTTCTCGTCCGGCTGCGTCAGATCCGGCACCATGATGGGCAGACATCCCGCTCTGTAGGCGGCCATCAGCCCATTCGGCGAATCTTCCAGTGCAATGCAGGCTTCCGGCTTCTCACCGATGCACTTGCATGCATACCGGTATACATCCGGCATTGGCTTGCCATGGGGCACCATAGCGGTGCTGATGATCTGGTCAAAGTAATCCAGAAGTCCTGCTTCATCCAGATACGTCATCGCCTTGGTCTCCCCGCTGGCTGTAGCAACTGCTGTCTTAAAATAATGACTTTTCAGATACGTCAGCAGCTCCTCTGCACCGGGCTTGATCTCCACCGGATGCGTCTCCATATAAGCATTCATCAGCACCTTGCGCCTGTTTCGCACACCATGATAATCAAAATCCGGTCCGAAGATTTCCTTCATCATCGGTTCTGCGAATTCAGGTGCCATGCTCCGAAGCATCAGGCTGTGTTCCATCTGCCAGTCATAACCGGCTTCACGCCCGGCTTCCATCCAAAAATGACAATATATCTTCTCCGTATCAAGGAGAATTCCATCCATGTCAAAAATGACGGCTCTTATCATTCATTACCATCCTTAAACCGATCAAATAATCCTGTATAATCAAAGGTTGCAAAGTAATCCATCGGTGTCTCGGCTCTTCTGATCAATTCTGTTGAACCATCTTCCTTCAGCAGAACTTCCGCGGAACGAAGCTTGCCGTTATAGTTATAGCCCATCGAGAAGCCGTGAGCACCGGTATCATGGATAATAATATAGTCACCCATGTCAATCTTCGGCAGCATTCTGTTCACTGCAAACTTATCGCTGTTCTCGCAGAGACCGCCGGTCACATCATACATATGGTCACATGGCTCGTTCTCTTTGCCTGCCACCGTAATATGGTGATAAGCACCATAGATAGCCGGACGCATCAAGTTCGCTGCGCAGGCATCCAGACCGATGTATTCTTTGAAAATATGTTTCTCATGAATCGCTGTTGCGATCAGATGACCATAAGGTGCCAGCATGAAACGGCCCATCTCTGTGAAGATCGCTACATCGCCCATACCTGCCGGAACAAGAATCTCATCATAAACCTTGTGAACGCCCTCACCGATGACTTCAATATCGTTCGGTGTTTCATCCGGTGAATAAGCCACACCAACGCCGCCTGACAGGTTGATAAACTTGATATCCGCACCTGTCTCCTCATGCAGCTCAACCGCTGTCTTGAAAAGGATCTTGGCCAATGCCGGATAATAATCATTAGTCTTGGTATTGCTTGCCAGGAATGCATGAATGCCGAAATGCTTCACACCCTTGGATTTCAGATACTTGAAGCCCTCTGTCAGCTGTTCACGGGTGAAACCGTATTTGGCTTCGCCAGGAACATCCATGATAGCCGTACTGATCTTGAAATCACCGCCTGTATTGAAACGGCAGCATACTGTCTCAGGGAATTCGCCCACATTTTCTTCAAAATATTTCAAATGAGTGATATCATCAAAATTAATAATGACACCCATATCTTTGGCATAAGCATATTCATTGGCCGGTGTCACATTGGATGAGAACATGACGTCATGTCCTGTAAAACCGCAGGCCTTCGCCATCATCAGCTCAACCTTTGTTGCACAGTCAAGGCCGCAGCCTTCTTCCTTCATGATCTGCAGAATCGCCGGGTTTGGTGTCGCCTTAACAGCAAAATACTCCTTGAAGCCTTTATTCCATGAAAACGCTTTGTATACCTTTCTTGCATTCTCTCTGATACCCTTCTCATCATAAAGGTGAAAAGGTGTAGGATATTTCTTCACAATTTCGTCTAACTGCTCTTTTGTCACAAAAGGTACTTTCTTCATTATCTATTACTTCCTTTCTCCTGCTGCCCCAGCTCAATGAGCCGAATCTGGCGGCTTAATGACTGTTTAAATAAATCAATCAGATTCTTCTTGCCTGAATACAGGCAGGAACAGCTGTCATTCTCTGACAGGTCACCTGTCAGGACATGCGTTGAATCGGATATCAGGCCAATCTGCCCGTTCTCTATGTGATCACTGTGATAGATGATCGCTCCGGCCAGTTCAAAATCAGGCTCCGTGATCAATACCACCTTAATCTGATGGCTGACAAGTACTTCCAGTTTCTTCCTGAACATCTCAAGCATAGATGCTGTGCCTGTCATATAAATTCTGTACTGTGCCTGATCCAGCATCCGGACAACTTTCTGACAAATACTCTGAAAACCGCTGATGGTAATATAAGCATCATCTTCCCTCTGCCGCCTCGGCTGTTCCTTCACAAGCCGCTCAGACAACCCCTTCAGATATTCCAGCTTGCTGCCGCAAAACTCCTCAGGATCCACCGGCACATAATGTGTCGGCGTGCCCTCTGCCACATGAGCTGCGCCCTTATCAACCAAAGCTGCCAGCGCCGTATATGTGTTGGATCTTGACACTCCGGATACTTTGGCTGCCTCATAGCCGGTCATCATGCCTTCTGATAATAATGCATAATATATGGCAGATTCCTGTCTTGTAAGACCAAACTGCATCAGATCTTCAATGTAAGACATCTTGCTATCACCTGGTATTCCTTTCTAGGAACACTATAATACACCTATCTCCAAAAGTCAATAGTTCCCACAATTTCTGAAGATCAAATTTTATCATTTATCTATATGGCATCATTTTCCATGCAGCAAAGAAAAAGACTGCTGTATCCCACCAAAATGAAAAACAGCAGTCTTTAGACTTATACGTTCAATTGATTACATGATTTCATGGATCCAGCCTTCAGGTGCTTCGATCTTACCATACTGGATACCTGTTAATGTATCATATAACTTCTGGGTAATAGGTCCCATCTTCTCCATACCGCTTGGGAAGCAGATTTCCTTGCCGTGGTCAACAACTTTGCCAACAGGTGAGATAACAGCTGCAGTACCGCAAAGGCCGCATTCTGCGAAATCTTTCAGCTCATCCAGTCTGACTTTTCTTGTTGTAACCTTGAGACCAAGGTAATGTTCTGCTACATAAACAAGTGAACGTCTTGTAATTGAAGGAAGAATGGAATCAGAAAGAGGTGTTACGATTTCATTGTCCTTTGTAACGAACAGGAAGTTAGCACCGCCTGTCTCCTCTACATAAGTTCTTGTGCCCGGATCAAGGAACAGATTCTCGTCAAATCCATTCGCATGAGCTGTCACATTCGCATGCAGGCTCATTGCATAGTTCAAGCCGGCTTTGATGTGGCCTGTACCATGAGGTGCAGCACGGTCGAAATCGCTGACACAGATTGTGATTGGCTTAGCGCCTTCATGGAAGTAAGGACCTACAGGTGTACAGAACAGTCTGAACTGATATTCCTGAGCCGGTTTAACGCCAATAACAGGGCTGGATGCGAACATATATGGTCTTAAATAAAGTGTTGCACCACTGCCATAAGGCGGAACCCATGCTTCATTGGCCTTAACAACCTCTTCAACTGCCTCGACAAATCTTTCTCTTGGGAAAGGCGGCATCTCCATACGCTCTGCAGAATGATACATACGATCTGCATTCAGATCAGAACGGAATGTTACGATTCTTCCGTCAGCTGTCTCGTATGCTTTCAGACCTTCGAATACTTCCTGACAATACTGCAGAATACCTGCACATTCATTCAGTACAACAGTCGGTGAATCTGACAGATATCCTTTCTGCCATTCGCCATCTTTATAATCAGCTACATATCTGTAATCAGTTGTGTGATATGCAAAACCGATATGCTTCCAGTCAAGGTTTTTCTTTTCCATTGATAATGCCTCCATTCGTGTAAAATCCAGGTCGAATATCTATGTGGCCCGGAGCTGAATTCGAATCTGCAGCAATCCTGCAGATATATTCTATATTCGAATTCCTGCGCATCCCTGCGCAGCTTATCACAGATGAAAAATCTTCCATCTGTTATCCCTCAACGAACCAATTATAATCTCATTATTTCAATAAATCAACAATTTCTTTTAATTTTGTCTTGCGAACATACATTTTAGAGCAATATTCCAGGTCAAAATAGGTTTTTTCCTCACTGTCAGCAGCTACAACCCACTCATCATCCTCATCCAGATTCGGGAACCATGTATCTGCCTGATAGCTGTAATCCATGCAGGTCACATGGGCCACATCACAATACGGCAGCAGCTGTCGATAGATACTTTCACCGCCGATCACATAGATATCGTTGGTATCGTATTGCTTCAATTCTTCCAGTGCTTCTTCAATGCTGTGAACAATAATGGCATCTTTCGCCCTATAAGTATGATCCCCGGTGATCACGATATTGGTTCTGTTCTTCAGCGGCAGCCCATTCGGAAAACTTTCTAGTGTCTTTCGGCCCATCACCACAACTTTGCCTGTGGTTGTCTCTCTGAAATACTTCATATCTTCCGGAATACTATTCAGAAGTTTATTCTGGTAGCCAATGCCCCAGTTCTTATCTACTGCAACAATCAGATTCATTCCTTTTCCTCCTGCATCGGGAATCACATTGCCATCTGCATTGCCAAAGATTCCCGTTTATTATTCTAAACCGCAATCGGGATATTCTTGATCTGCGGTCCCGTTACATAATTCTCAATAATAATATCCTTTGTTGTAAAATCATAGAAATTCTTCACATCCGGATTTAATTTGAATATCGGCGCCGGATGTGTCTCCCTGCTGATGAGTTCCTCAATCAGTGGAATATGGCGGTCATAAATATGGGCATCCGCAATTACATGTACCAGTTCACCCACCTGCATATCGCACACCTGTGCCAGCATATGCATCAGCACAGAGTACTGTACCACATTCCAGTTATTGGCCGCCAGCACATCCTGGGAGCGCTGGTTCAGAATGGCATTCAGCACCAGCTTATCATCTCCCGGTTTCTTCGTTACATTAAAAGTCATACTGTAAGCACAAGGATAAAGATTCATTTCATGAAGATCCTGATGCACATAAATATTGGTCATGATACGGCGGCTGTATGGATTGTTCTTCAGATCATAGATCACTCTGTCCACCTGATCCATCATACCCTCTTTGTACTGATGCTTCACACCCATCTGATAACCGTATGCCTTGCCAATGGAGCCGTCTTCATCTGCCCACTCATCCCAAACCGTACTGTTCAGATCATGAATATTGTTGGACTTGCGCTGCCAGATCCACAGCATCTCATCCGTTGCACTCTTGATGGCTGTCTTGCGAAGGGTCAATGCCGGAAACTCCTTAGAAAGATCATAGCGGTTCACAACACCAAACTTCTTCATCGTATAAGCATAACTGCCGTCCTCCCACTTCGGACGCACCTTCTCGCCCTCCGTACTACAGCCGTTGTCAAGGATGTCCCTGCACATATTAATAAACACCTGATCTGCGTAACTCATAATTCACCTCATTTATTTTGACGTTTCGAAATATATTTTATCCAAAGTTCATTGTCCATGTTTCGAAACTGTCACTATTCTCTGCTCTATCAATTTTTCTTTTTATTATAAAGCAGATAATTGCCGAATTCAACAATTATTATCAGCCACCCCCATAATATTCCTCTCTGAAAGATGGCATATGACGATACGTCTCGCAGTAAAATGGGGAGGGTATTCCCTATCATTTTATTATATCCTGAAAAAAATTGAATGTGTTCATGAATAAAAAGTATATCCTTATAAGGAAACTTGTGCAATCTGCTATTTTATCATAGCTTTTCATATGATTTTATGTTAAAATATATTGGATTATGGAATCTATACAAAATTAAAATGATATACGGAGAAATAAACAATGATTCATACTTTAGATACGATTATGAATGAATATTATCAGCATGTTGATATATATAAGAAAATGCAGCATGATGTGGAAGATATTATCAATACATTAATTGAAGCCAACCATATCAAGATTTCCACGATGTCTCTCAGAATCAAGTCTGAACAGGCGCTGCGCAATAAGATTATTTCAAAGGATAAATATCACCATCTTGAAGATATCACAGATGTTCTCGGATGCCGTATTCTGACGCTGTTTGAGTCAGATGTGGAACGCATTCTTGAACTGTTGGAAAATACTTTTGAGGTCTGTGAAATTGTCGATAAGCGTAAGAAAAGCAAGCACAACCGCATCGAATTCGGTTACAGTTCCGTCCATATGGTTGTAAAGTTCACAGATGAACGCTGCAAGCTTGTTGAATACCAGAAATACCAGGATATCCGCTTTGAGATTCAGCTGCGTACCGTCCTGCAGCACGCATGGGCCGAAGTCGAACATGGTCTCGGTTACAAATCCTACTACGAACCGCCGATGGATATTAAGCGTAAGCTGAACCGTCTGGCCGGTACACTTGAAATACTGGACGAGGAATTCGAAGCCATCCGTTACGAGATCACCCTTTACAACCAGAGCATGAACAAGGTTGAGAAGATTCTCAAGACAGATATCAACAAGGAATCTCTGACAGCCTTTGCCGACAAGAGTGAGCTCATTCAGAAAATGGTCAAACAGGTGGCTGACAAATACCACTTCACCATCGTTCATGACCCGGCCATTTTCAGCCAGCAGCGCCTTGTCGCCAAGCTGAATTTCTATGGCTATCAGTACATCCATGAGTTAAATGATGACATGCAGCAATACCAGAAATCGATTCTCGCCATCGGAGAAGAACTCTCCCAGAAGATCAACTATGACATTACATCGATCAACTATTACAGTCCGATCCTCTGGTTTTCCTTCATCCCGGTCATCAAAAATCTGCTGGCAGAGAGAGATGCCTCATCAGAGAATATCATCGACGATGTTATCCTGGAAGCCTTCAAGATGAACAACGGGTCCATCTTCAACTTCTTCATGGAACATCATTTGCAGTAAAAGCTGAGTGCAGTTCCAAGTATATCAAAAGGAATCAAGAAGGAACCTATTCACGCAGGCACGTTTGCACTGCCCAGCATTGGCAGCGGTACTTACGTGATAAAGAACATCACGTAAGTACCGGCCATGCTGGAAGCACCTGTGTGAATAGGTTCCTTCCTGATTCCTTTATCGTATAACCGAAAACTGCACTCTCGCAGTTTTGGCTACGAAAGCTTTTAGTCGCGGCTTTCTATGAGGAATGCCATTCCTTCTTCAATGTTTATATATCCTTCTTCTGCTTCAAGTTCGTTGCTGACGCATAGGCTTTCTCCAAAATAGGTGGTATGACTTTCCAGTGGGTACTTAAAGCCTCGAAGTGTGACGCTTTTCAATGCCTGGGTGATGGGGATCAGTGATACAAAGTCACCGAACTGCTCTTTTTTCTTCAGTGTATAACTGCCCTCAAGAAGACGGATTTTGTTGTTTTTATCCACAATGATACCTTCCACACCTGCTTCTTTTGTCTGAGCCAGCAGCTGCATATTGGCCAGCATATGATCTGCTCTTGTACCAGTAGCACCCAGGAGCCAGATTTCTGAAGGTGTATCCAGCGAATCTCTGACCGTCTTTTCATTCTGATGTGCATCAAAACCACTATCTGCACCGGCCTCTTTGCCGTTTTCCGCCAGACGGATGGCAAGTTTTAATGCAATATCCGTGTCTGTATAGTCTTTCTCCGGGTTAAATCGGTGAACTTCAATATCTTCCCTGTCAAGATAATTTTTCAAAATATCAGGTGATATCGTATCAAAATCTCCCACCAGATGATCAAAATGGCACAGAATTTCAGGATTTTTCTCCACTTTGTCCCAAAATGCAAGGGCACCATCGACTACGATTATATGATCAAATCTTTCTTTTTGTAGTAATGAGAGAGCAAAATTCTCATCAATTCTGCCCCCTGTAATAATCAGAATTCTCATTCTCTATCCTGCCTATTTCGTATACTCTGCCATAATAGCCTTGAATGCATGCACATTTTCAGTGATATTTCCACCGAAGATTTTAGAGCCGGATACAAGCACATTGGCACCAGCCTCGATCACCGTCCGCAGATTCTTCGTGTCAACACCGCCGTCAATCTCAATATCCGTCTGAAGACCTTTTTCCTCCAGAAGGTGACGAAGTGTAAGGATTTTGCCTGTCATGGCAGGAATATAGCTCTGTCCGCCGAAGCCCGGATTCACAGTCATCAGAAGAATCATATCCAGATCTTCCAACACATAATCAAGCACAGAGAGCGGTGTTGCCGGATTTAAGGCCACACCGGCCTTTACACCAAGGCTGTGGATCAGCTGGACCGTTCTGTGAAGATGCTTACAGGCTTCCGCATGAACAACAATGATATCTGCGCCGGCTTTTGCAAACTCTGGAATCAAAAGATCCGGATTCTCGATCATCAGATGCACATCAAATACTTTGTCCGTGCATTTGCGGATGCTCTTGATCACCGGAATACCGAATGAAATGTTCGGCACAAAAGCGCCGTCCATGACATCAATATGAATGTAATCAGCACCCGCTCTATCTGCTGTCTGAATGTCTTCTCCTAATTTGCTGAAATCTGCTGATAAAATTGATGGTGATAACTTTAATTCGTACATAATCAGTACCTCCTCTGACTCGCCAGTTCCTCATAAAATGATTGATAATTCTCGTAGCGTTCGCTGCTGATCTCACCGGAGGCAACCGCTTCTTTGACCGCACAATCCGGTTCATTCAAATGATTGCATCCATTAAAACGACATTTTTCAAAATAAGGCTCAAATTCCGGATAATAATACTTCAAATCTTCCTTGTCCCAGCCTTCCAGATACAGGGTGCTGAATCCAGGTGTATCCATCAGATAGGTATCATTCCCAATGGAAAAAAGCTCCGAATGACGGGTCGTATGCCGTCCGCGCTTAATCTTCTCACTGACAGCCCCTGTTGCCATCTCTGCATCTGGATATAATGCATTGGTCATGGATGACTTGCCCACACCGGATGGTCCTGCCATCACCGTCGTTCTGCCATCCAGGAGTTCCCTTATCTGATCCAGGCCTTCCTGCTGCTTCACACTGACCGTCAGCACCTTACAGCCGCTGCCGCGGTAAATGCTGCACAATTTCTCCAGTTCTTCTCCGCTGACCAGTTCCTGCTTGTTAAAGCAAATGATGGTTGGCAAATCCTGCTTCTCCATCATGAGCAAAAAGCGGTCCAGCAGCCCCAGATTCGGGGCCGGCTGTGCCGCTGCAAAAATGATCATCGCCTGATCCACATTGGCTGATGCCGGACGGATCAATGCGTTCTTTCGGGGAAGAATCTCTGTTATATTACCTTTCATGCCTGCTTCATCCAGACTGTCAAGCATCACATCATCGCCGACCAGGGGCTTGATCTTCTTGTTTCTGAAGATTCCCTTCGCCTTGCATTCATAGATGCCTTTGCCGCTGACATGGACATAGTAGAAACCGGCAATCCCTTTAATAATCTTGCCCTTCATATCATCCTCTTTAATTAATCAAAATCTACATCAAAGGAAGCATACTGAATACCATTAATATATTCATAAACGGTACCGCTTCCCGAAGACGAACTTGTCGTGCTGACAGAACCTGGAAGACTTTCCTCTGTTGCATACTGATCATAAACGGTCTCACTGGAACCATCCGGTTTGTACACAACGACTGTGACCTGTCCTTCTGAATAAGTATCAGAATTGCCATTGCCATCTACAATCTCTGCCCCAAACGGACTCTCGATTGAAATAGAAGCTGTATAGGATGACACTTTGCTTCCAAGACTCACTGTCAAAGTAATCGATGTTCCCTCTTCTACAGATTTGCCTGAACCGATGCTCTGATCCATGACTTCACCTTCATCATAACTGTCACTGTAGTCACTGGACTTGCCGTTATAAGTCAGGCCTGCATCTTTGATCATGGAAATGGCTGTATCCAGATCATACCCAATCACATATGGTACAGTGACATATTTTGTCTCTTTACCCTTGCTTGCAACAATCGTGATTGTATCACCCTCAGCAACCTGGCTGCCTGCCTCCGGTGATGTTTTGATAACATTGTCTTTGTCTACAGAATCACTGTATTCGAACTCAAGGCTGACCTTCAATCCGTCATTCTCCAGCTGAGACTGTGCCTGATTGTAATCCATGCCGGTTACATCATCCAGTTTAAATGTTTCCTTACCTGTACTGATATAAATCGTAACCTGTGTATGCACATCAGCCTTCACCCCTGCAGCCGGTGACTGGTCATAAACCTGTCCCTCCGGTGTATCATCCGAGGAGCCCTTCTGTACATTCACACCAAGTCTCAGCTTGTTCAATGCTGCCTTTGCCCCAGCTTCTGTCATATTGGACAGATCCGGTACAATAATGACTTCCGCATTACTGCTTGCAGACGCAGTCTCAGAAGCAGATTCTGTCGATACAGACTGTGTATCTGACTCTTTCTTGTTATGACTGCCGCCGAAGAAACCGGCTGCATGACCGATAATAAAGAAAATAATCACTGCAAGAATGATGAAGCCGCCGATACCAAGTACCATCATCACTTTGTTCAATGCCGGATTAACTTCCTCATCATCCTCATCGTCCTTATCAAAATCATCATCCTCTTCAGCATCGTTCTTCTTGGCAGGACGTTTTCTTGCATCTGACTTCTGAACCGGCTTCTGATCCGGCTCTTCATCTTCTTCCGAAATACCGTTCAATGTCTCTTCTGTCACATCACCCAGATTGTGATGCAGTGACGCAGCTTTCAGAGAATCGATATCATTGTCCTTCATAACGATGGTTCTTCCCTCAGGCACTGCCCCCGGAATAACAACATACTCGCCGTCAGGATGGGTCAGAACCTTTCGCAGGTCTGCAATCAGTTCCTTTGCGGAAGCGTAACGTCTCTCAGGCTTCTTCTGCGTACACTTCAGGATAATCTTCTCGAAGCTGACCGGAATAGATGGCTCCAGCTTTCTCGGCGGTACCATCTCACTCTGAATATGCATCAGCGCAACAGCCACATTGGTCTCACCTTCAAAAGGTACACGTCCGGTAACCATTTCATACATGGTAATACCAAGAGAATAAATATCGCTTCGCTCATCACTGTAACCGCCTCTGGCCTGTTCCGGAGAAATGTAGTGCACGGTTCCAGCCGCTGTGGTCGTCACTGTTGTCGAATCTGCCACCTTCGCAATACCAAAGTCCGTAACCTTAACCTTGCCGTCACGGGACATGATAATATTCTGCGGTTTAATATCTCTGTGGATGATTCTATTCTCATGGGCTGCACTGAGGCCGGATGCAATCTGAACAGAAATATTCAGTGCCTCTCTGATATCCAGTTTGCCCTTCATATCAATATAATTCTTCAGAGTAATACCCTGAACCAATTCCATGACAATAAAGTAAACACCATTGTCTTCACCGACATCATAGACACTGACAATGTTCGGATGCGACAGTCCTGCTGCAGACTGAGCCTCCACCCTGAACTTCTTAACGAATGTCGCATCAGTACTGTATTCCTGTTTTAAAACCTTGATGGCAACCAGTCGATTCAGAACATGATCCTTCGCCTTGTAGACATCGGCCATGCCGCCTGATCCGATCTTCGCTATAATCTCATATCTGTTGATGACATAACTGCCTGGTACTAACATTCGTTCACCTCCTCAATCTGCGGCTCGATCACAATTGCTGTAATATTGTCGTATCCGCCATTTTCCTTTGCTTCATCTATAAGAATCTTCACTGAATCCTCCACATTATTAGCATTAATCACTTCAAATAATCTGTCATCTTCAATCATATTGGACAAACCATCCGAGCACATCAGCACTTTGTCTCCCGGCTTTAAATCCACCTCAAAAAAATCTGCCTTCACATCCCGTGATACTCCGATTGCCCGTGTGATCACGTTCTTCTCAGGATGATTCCTGGCCTGTTCCTTCGTCAGCTCCCCTGCTCTCATCATGGCAGCCACATAGGAATGATCTTCAGTCACCTGATTGATCTCATGTCCGATCAGATAGAGCCTGCTGTCGCCTACATTGGCCACATAGAGCTGACCGTCCTCAGAAAAAGCTACAACCATAGTTGTTCCCATGCCTGCCAGCTCTTCATTCTCAAAAGATTTCTCAAGGACCTTCTGATTTGCCATGGCAATTCCCTCATCCATCACACGGATCAGGTTAGTTGTCTCTGTATGACTGATATAATCAAGGAATGTCTCAATCGCATATCTGGAAGCATAATCGCCGGCCTGATGCCCGCCCATTCCATCTGCAACAATAAATAAATTCGGAAACGGCCCGATTGGAGTCGTTGAACAGAAATATCCATCCTGATTCATCGTCCTCACGCAGCCAATATCTGTTCCGGCATACGCCCGCATATTATCCCTCCTTCTCCACTGACTGTTCCATATATTTCTTTCTTAATTGTCCACAGGCAGCCTGTATATCTCTGCCCATTTCCCTTCTTATAGTAACATTTCTTCCATATTTTTCAAGCATATTTTTAAATTTCAGTACAGCATCTGCTTCTGTCTGCCGATAATCCCTCTCTTCGATAGGGTTGACCGGAATCAGATTGATGTGACAATTCAGTCCGTCGAGCAAGGCTGCCAGCGCTTTTGCATCCTCTCTGCTGTCATTGACACCCTTTACAAGGCTGTACTCAAAAGTAATTCTTCGATTATTCTGACTATAATAATACCGGCATGCCTTTAGTATTTCTTCTATACTATATGTATTGGCAATCGGCATCAGTTCACGGCGCTTTTCATCATTGACCGCATGAAGTGAAATCGCCAGTGTGATCTGCAGTTTAAGATCCGCCAGCTCATAAATCTTCGGCACAAGACCGCATGTGGATACCGTCACATTGCGCTGGCTGATATCCAGTCCCGGCGCATGGGTCAGAATCTCAATCATACGTACAAGGGCATCATAATTGTCCAGAGGCTCTCCGGTTCCCATGACAACCACATTAGAAACTCTTTCTCCGGAATCCTTCTGAATCTGATAAATCTCATCCAGCATCTCCGATGCCAGCATCTGACGTTCCAGTCCGCCCAGTGTGGAAGCACAGAAACGGCATCCCATCCTGCAGCCCACCTGTGAAGAAATACAAACAGAGTTGCCGTGTTTGTAATGCATCAATACACTTTCAATAATACGGTCATCGGATAATTTGAAGAGATATTTCGCCGTGCCGTCTATGGCCGAAACATATTTCTCAACAATCTCCAGATGCGTCAGTACACACTGTTCTGAAAGCTTCTTCCGCAGATCTTTTGATAAATTGGTCATCTCATCAAAAGAATCCACAAGACGCACATGCATCCATTCATAAATCTGTTTGGCACGGAACTTTTTCTCACCCAGCACTTCTGTTATAAATACTTCCAATTCCGGAAGGGTCATTGACTTGATATCTGTTTTTTCGTTTAGCACTTTACTCCTCCGTCCTGGCTGCGTCTGAACCGCGCAATAAAAAAGCCATCTGACTGATACTGTCCCGGCAGTATCTGGATCCATCCCTCTTTCGTCTGTTCACTGTGAACAGCAGCCGGTACATACGCATCCATGCTCTCCAGATGAAATGGAAAATGTTCAGAAAACCAATGCATATTCTCCTCATTCTCAGCCTTTGAAACCGTACAGGTACTGTAGATCAGGACACCGCCGGGCTTCACATACCGCTGCACCACTGTAAGGATTTCTCTCTGAAGCGCTGCAAGGGCTGCGATCTTCTCCGGCGTCACAGAACGTTTAATGTCGGCTTTTCTTCCCATCACACCCAGTCCGGAGCAAGGCAGATCCGCCATAACAATATCTGCTTTTGCCTCATCCTCCGGATAAAATTCAAGGGCATCTTTGACCTCTGCTGAAACATTTGTCAATCCTGTTCTCGCAAGATTCTCCTGTATTCTGATCACCTTGACCTGCGTCAGATCTCTTGCAGACACATGGCCGCTTCCTTTCAATAAATCCGCCATATGCATGCTCTTGCCTCCCGGCGCCGCACAGACATCAATGATAGTCTCCCCACCGGCAATACCGGCTGCCGCAGCTGCCAGCATGGCACTCTCATCCTGTACAACAATCTGTCCATCCGCAAAGGCAGCCACATTGCCGAGATAATCATAGCCGGAAATATGCAGTGCCTCCGGCATGATACATCCCGGTTCAGCCTGCAGACCTTCCGCAATCAGGGCCTCTTTTACAGCCTCTGTGTTCTGTGGATTCCGCACACGGACAGAAGTCTTCTGATCATCCAGCATGGCCTGTCCCATTTTGGCAGTTACTTCAAAACCGTACTCCTGAAGCCACATGGCTGCCAGCCATTCCGGCATGGAATAACGCATGGAGAGACAGGCTGCCGGCTCCTTGTCTGCATCCGGATAACGGATATTGTCCTTATTGCGGGATATATTTCTCAAAACACCATTGACAAAACCGGATAAGTTATGAAGGCCTCTTTTTCTGGCCAGTTTCACTGCCTCATTGCAGGCCGCCGCATCCGGAATATGATCCATCTTCAATATCTGATAAGCAGACATTCTGAGAATCGTTTTAACAGGCGGTTTGATCTTGTTCAGGCGCACACTGGAAAACTGGCGGATCACGCCGTCCAGAAAAATCTCATATTCCAGTGTTCCTCTGAAAAGCCTGCTGATAAATGCTCTGTCCCGCTTGTCCAGATACTGATATTTCATCAATGTCTGGGATAACAGAATATGAGAAGGGGTATTCTCTTTCTCAATACTCATCAGCATATCATAAACAATGGCGCGTGTATTCAAATTATCTGCCATATCTAACTCCTTTATCGATCATTGTCTCTGAAACCGCGAGTCAGAATTAACAGACGCAGCAGCTGCAGAATCATAGATGCCGCACTGGCCACATAAGTCAGGGCTGCCGCACCAAGCACCTCTTTGGCATAACGATTCTCATCGCCATGCAGAATGCCTGAAGATTCCATAATCTTCAATGCTCTGGAAGATGCATTAAACTCCACCGGAAGTGTCACCAGATGGAAGGCCACAACTGCCACAAAAAGCCAGATACCGATATTGATCAGAAGACTGCTGCCGCCCAGCAAAATACCGATGATAATCAGCGGCCAGCTGATGCCTGCCCCGAAATTGGCAACCGGCACAAGGGCTGCACGGATCTTCAGCGGTGCATAATTCTCCTGATGCTGGATGGCATGGCCGCATTCATGGGCTGCAACACTGACTGCTGCAACACTGTTGGAACCATACACTGAATCCGACAGACGCAGTGTCTTGGAAGACGGATCATAATGGTCTGTCAGATCTCCGGAGATTCTGGCAATCCCCACATCATAGATACCCGCCTGACGCAGAATCCGTTCAGCTGTCTGTGCACCTGTCAATCCGCTCAGTGAACGTACTCTGGAATATCTGCTGAAAGTCGATTTGACCTTTGTAGATGCTGCCAGTGACAGCAGTACACCAATAATAATTAAAATATACGTTGGATCAAAATACATCGGATAATACATTCAGTCACTTCCATTCTGTTTTGTTATTCGTTATCAAAACGTGTTCCTTTTTCAATGGTATAGCCATTCAGGAAAGCAGCGATATCCATTCGTTTCTTGCCCTGAAGCTGCACACTCTTAACAGAAAGTGCTCCGATACCGGTCTGAATGATCAGGCTGTTTCTTGTCACCTCTGCCACTTCACCGTATTCACAGCCATAATTTCTGTCAAGAACTTCTGCTTCCCAGATTTTTAATGTTTTGCCGTCAATATAAGTATACGCACTCGGCCACGGATTTAAGCCGCGGATCAGGCGCTCAATCACAACTGCCGGCTGGTTAAAATCAATATGCCCTAATTCCTTGTCCAGCATACGTGCGTATTCACCGGCCTGACTGTCATCCTGCTTCTCTGGTACGATAGTGCCCTCTTCCAGTCCCATCAATGTTTTCTCAAGCAAATCACCGCCGGCAGCTGCCAATTTATCATGAAGGCTGCCGCCTGTTTCCTTCGGATCAATAGGAATCTCAGTCTTCAGCAGCATATCTCCGGTATCCAGTCCCACATCCATCAGCATGGTTGTGACACCTGTCACCTCTTCGCCGTCGATGATGGCCCACTGGATCGGCGCTGCCCCGCGGAACTTCGGAAGAAGGGAAGCATGCACATTTACACAGCCAAGTCTTGGAATATCCAGTACTTCCTTTGGCAAAATCTGACCGAAAGCCACAACAACAATCACATCCGGCTGCATATCCCGCAGTGTCTGAATAAATTCAGGCTCCTTTCTGATGCGTACCGGCTGATAAACCGGCAGATCATGGGCCAGGGCGCATTCCTTCACCGGTGAGTAGATCACTTTTTTGCCGCGGCCTTTGGCCTTGTCAGGCTGAGTGACAACAGCAGTTACTTCTATTCCCATATCGATCATCTTCTGCAGCGTAGGTACTGCAAAATCAGGTGTTCCCATAAATACAGCTTTCATCATCCTGCCTCCTAGTTTTCCTCTTCCTCTGCATAGCTCACTTCGTTGAGAGGGCCTTCCACTTTTTCAATATATAAGTGACCATCCAGATGATCAAATTCATGGCACATTGCTCTTGCAAAAAGGCCATGACCTTCTACTTCAATCGGATTCAGATGTTCATCAAAGGCGACTGTCTTTACATATTCCGGTCTGCGGACAGTACCGCTCTTGCCAGGTACGCTTAAACATCCTTCGTCGCCTACCTGCTCACCGGCTGTCTCAACGATCTTCGGATTAACAAAAACATATGGACCCTCGCCGACATCGATCACGGCGATACGGCGCAGAACGCCTACCTGAGGTGCAGCCAGTCCGACACCCTCTGCTGCATACATTGTCTCAAGCATATCCTGTACCAGCTCCTGAAGATGCGGTGTCATCTCTTTGACTTCCTTACAAACCTTACCAAGAACAGGGTCACCCTCATAACGTAATTTTCTAATTGCCATTTTTCAACACTCCTTTAAAAACTACTTCATTCGTCAACTATCTGTGCAAGCTGTCCCAAAACTTATTGCTCACGCAGATCAAAAGTAAAATATATATTTTGGAACTGCTGCGACCACTTCAGATATCCTTCAAGGAAATCCCTGAGCCGTATCAATTCCTTACTATCCTGATGTTTCATATATAATGTATAGCGGTACAAATCTCTGGCCCGGGTAATACTTGCCCGGGATGGGCCAATAAATTCGACACCGTCAAAGTCTGCCTCACCGGCGATCTCCCGCAGCTTCTTCACTGCCAATGCAGCCTCCTGATCATTCTCTCCCTCTGCCAGCAGCACCATCATCTGCCTGTCCGGCGGATAATGAAGCATCTGCCTGAACTGGATTTCCTGCCGGTAAAAGCTGTCATAATCCTGGGCAGCCGCTGTCTGTATACAATAGTGTTCCGGCTGATAGGTCTGAATAATCACCTGTCCCGGCCGGTCGCCTCTCCCGGCTCTTCCCGCCGCCTGAGTCAGCAGCTGAAAGGTTCGTTCCGAGGACTGATAATCTCCGGCAAACATCGATAAATCTGCCGCCAGAATACCAACCAGTGTCACGTTGGCAAAATCATGTCCCTTGACAATCATCTGCGTGCCGATCAGGATATCTGCTCCGCCCTCCGAAAAAGTCTGAAGGATCCTGCCCATATCATCTTTGCCGGATGTGGTATCTCTGTCCATTCTGAGAATCCTTGCCTTCGGAAATGTATTCTGAACAAATTCTTCCACTTTCTGAGTACCGACGCCAAAGCCTGCAATATACGGTGATCCACAGGAAGGACAAACTCTCGGCATAGGCTGTTCACTGCCGCAGTAATGGCACTTGAGCAAATGATGATGATGCACCGTCATAGACACATCACAATGGCTGCACTTCATCACATAACCACAGCTTCTGCAGGAAACAAATCCCGCATATCCACGCCGGTTTAAAAAAAGCATCATCTGTTCACCGCATTTTAGACAGTTCTCCATTGTCTCCTGAAGGGCGCGGCTTAAGATGCCTCTGTTCTTCATCCGGAACTCTTCTCTTAAATCCACAACCTGTACATCCGGAAGCTGGCTGCCTGCTCTGGCCCGATGGGTCAGTCTGTGAAGCCCGATTCTTCCATCCAAGGCTTTCTGGTAATCGGCCACCGATGGGGTCGCAGAGCCCAGCACCACCAGGGCACCTGCCATCCTGGCTCTCTGCGCGGCCACTTCCGCCGCATGATACCGTGGAACTGTCTCACTCTTATAGGCGGATTCATGTTCCTCATCGATAATTATCAGGCCCAGCCTGTCAAAAGGTGTAAAAAGTGCAGATCTTGGACCGATCATAATAGAAGCTTCTCCCCTTTTGGCCCGCATATACTGATCATATCGTTCCCCGGCAGAAAGTTTTGAATTCATAATTGCAATCTGGCTGCCAAATCTGGCATAAAACCTTGAAACAGTCTGCAATGTCAATGAAATCTCCGGTATCAGGACAATCACCTGACGGCCTTCACTCAAGGTCTTCTCCATCAGAGACATATAAACTTCCGTCTTGCCGCTTCCCGTGATACCATACAGAAGATGTATTCCACTTTCCTCTGTCCAGTGCTCACGGCAGACAGCCGCATTCTGCCAGATGTCATCCACAGCCTGCTGCTGTTCCTCATTCAGACAGACATCCTGCCATCCCGCAAGCTTCTGCTTCACGGGATCCCTGTAAACCTGCGACGCCTCCTCACGGATCACACCGGTCTGGAGAATTGCTTTCATCGTCGCCGATGATATCTGCAAAATCCCCGTCACCGTTTCCTTTGTCAGATATTCTTCACGCAATATCGCCTCCAGAAATCGGACCCTGGCCTTCTCACGCCTGTTCTTCCGACTCTTGTCAAGCAGCTGCTGTGCTTTCTCTCTGTCTGTTAGAAAATAGGTGACCCGCTTCACTTCTCTGACTGACTTCCTGATAGGAAGCACTGTCTTCAAAGCCTGCGCCATGGTACAGCCATACCATTCATGCATCCAGTCAGCCAGCGCAATCAATTGCCCCGTTGCCGCCGGTGCCTTTGTCACTTCCAGAATATCCTTGATCTTCGTCTCATCATAGGACGGCACCGTATCAACGCCCACAACAAAAGCCTGCCGCTTCCGATTCCCGCTTCCAAAAGGCACACTGACCTGACAGCCCACCGTCACCGCATCCATCATTTCTTCCGGTACACGGTACTGGAAAATACGATCCAGACTGCTCACGGATATATCCACAATCACATCTATATAAACTGCCATATTCACCGCCCTTACACTCAGACTGCTACGCAAATTGCATAATCCATTTCATTATAGCATAATTGGCATGAAGTAGGCAAATTATATTTCCGGGCAAAACAAAAAGAGCTATTACAAAATACACCACTTTATTTTGCAATGGCTCTTTTCAAAAAGAAAATAACATCCTTATTCCGTTGTGATTCGTTGAACCCGGCAAGATACAACTTGATTCAATCAATTAAGGAGATACGATGCTTTTGCATCTTCAACTGGTACTACCAGTTGATACAACTATTATATAATGTTCTGACCTTTTTGTCTATGGTTTTGCTTGGCCTCTTGTTGACTCTTTGTTGACTTGCTGAATTCAACACTTATCGTCTTTCAAAGGCTTCACACTCATACTCCTCGTCGTGATATAAAATCCGGGTGCGGACGTCTGCTAGGTGTCCATATTTTTACAAATATACACAAAATGTTCATCCAGTGCTTTCTTGCCAAGTTCAAGATCTCTGCTACAGATTGCCTCCACAAGTCGTCTGTGGATGCCCTGAAATGCCATGGAATTCCGCTCATCTGTCATAATCTTTGAACGCGTCTCACGAATAAAATTATCCATGATCTTGGCCAGAGCCAGATAATTGGCAATAACAAGGCGATTGCCGGAAGCCTCTACAATCGTATAATGGATCATCTTATCATTCAGCACCTGCTCTTCCTCATCCTGACTATTCTCAAGAATATCCAGATTCTTCTGCAGTTTCTCGATCTGATCCTTTGTAATATTGTCCATGGCCAGCACAACCGCCTGGAATTCAACGGCATAACGGAATTCGCGAATCTCATTGTAAGTCATCTTCTCCAACGCATACATCATGGTCATCACCTGTACAAGGGTCTTGTCAAAGTGATCTGCAATATAATTGCCGATACCATGCTGACTGGATATCACACCGATCACTTCAAGGATCCGGATACCTTCTCTGACAGAATTCCTGCTGACAGACAGCATCTGGGACAGTTCTCTCTCTGATGGCAGTTTATCTCCCACTTCAAAATGACCATCCAGAATATTACTTTCTATATAATCAATAACTTTCTCATAAGCCTTTTCGTATACTTTTTCCAAGGCCTTTCCCTGCCTTTCCTGCAACTAATGGGATTCAAAAAAAGCGGTCAATTCAGCAACCGTGTGTACAATATAGTCCGCACCGGCTGATTCCAGTTCTCCTTGATGTGCATAACCGTAATAAACACCCAATTTATCAATTTGATTCTTACCTGCGCCCACCATATCATGCATCCTGTCGCCGATCATCAGTACCTCATGCTTCTGATTCTCACGAATGTCAAGCTGTCTGAGAGCCTCTGTGATGACTTCACCCTTGTCCGTCCGTCGGCCATCCAATTCACTGCCCACCACCGCATCAAAATACGGAAGCAATTCGTATTTTTCAAGGATACGTTCTGCATAAACACCCGGTTTTGACGTTGCCAGTGAAATCTTTCTGCCTTGCCTCTTTAAGGCATCAAGCAATTCACCGATCCCCGGATAAACACCATTCTCAAAAATACCGATATCCGAAAAACGTTCACGGTATTTCTTTAATGCCATATGCCCCTGCTCATCATCCAGATGGTAATACTTCTGAAAGGATTCCAGAAGCGGCGGTCCGATAAAATCTACCAGATCCTCTGTATTCGCCTCAATGCCAAAATAGTTCAGCGCATATTGCACGCATTTTGTGATTCCCTCTTTCGGGTCTGTCAATGTTCCGTCCAGATCAAAAAGAATATATCGGTACATTATACTTCCTCCAATACAAGTTTTGCAAACGCCTCCCCACGGGCCTCAAAATTTTTGAAAATACCGTAGCTGGCAGCAGCCGGAGACATGACGCAGCAGTGTCCCGGACGGCAAAGCTTCTTGGCCAGGTTCACCGCACCATCCAGATGATAAACCAATTTGATTCTGTCTGCATCCCTGAATTCAGGATAGTATTTGCTGATTTCCTCAAAAATGCGCTTGCCTGTCGCTTCCATCAAAATGATATTCGGCACACTGCACTCGTTCAGGAACTGAATCAATTCGCTGTAATCAATGCCGCGATCCATACCGCCGATCAATACTGAATCTGTATCCGGCAGACTCTTCAATGCCTGGATTGTTGTGTCGCAGATCGTTGAAATTGAATCATCATAAAAACGAATACCGCAGGCATCCCCGATATACTGCAGACGATGCGGCAGCGGATTGTAGGTCATCAATGCTTTGGAAAAAGCTTCATCATTGATATCGTACATTCTGCATACAGCATAAACAAAAGCAATATCCACATAATTGTGATGGCCGATAAGACGGATTCTCTCGGTTGGAATCTGATAAACATGTCCCTCTGTGCAAATATCTGAATTCGTCAGGAAAACATCTGCCGTCATCTCACCATGTCCTGCTTCATTCCTGTCACATACGGTGATCAAATGGCCTTTATACACATTCTCTGCCGGAAGATTATCCACATTGCAAATCAGAATATCTTCTTCCTTCTGCGGTCTGTAAATATTCTCCTTGGCAGCCACGTATTTCTCCATGGTGCCGTAATGATCCAGATGTTCCTCATGAATATTCAAAAGGAGTCCTACATGCGGTGCACAGGTCACATATTCCAGCTGATGGCATGAAAGCTCGCATACAATCAGTGTATGTTCGTTGATCTGATCCAGCATATCAAACATCGGAATACCGATATTCCCTGCCAGTACACAATCATGACCTGTCTCCTTTAATATATGGTAGATCATCGTTGTCGTTGTGCTCTTGCCCTTCGTCCCGGTAATGCCGATGCACTGGCTGCCGAACCGCCTGAAAAATAATTCTGTCTGAGAAACAATTTCACAGCGATAATCATGAATATCCTTCTCAAGTACAATGCCCGGACTTTTGAAGACAACATCAAAATCGTCCAGACACTTCTGATAATCCGGTCCGCAGATCAACTCTGCAGGATGACCTTCCTCTGTCTGTACCTGATTCATATCCGCAATGGCGATCTTGCTGTAACCGCCTGCTTCCTTAATCCGCTGCCAGCTGGAACGGCCCTCCCGGCCATATCCGAGAATCAGCACACTTTTATCCTTTATTAATTCTCTGATCGTATCAATCACAATAATCTCTCCTTAAAATTCATTCTTCAGACTGCGGGTAAAAAGCTGATGAAGTGTCATACGCGGGTCTGCATTGTCATATAAAATATCATAAACGGCTTTGGAAATCGGCAGCTCCACCTGATACTTTTCAGAAAGCTCCACAAGGGCTTTCACTGTATAATACCCTTCCGCCAGCTGTCCATAATCTTCTCCTCTGATAAAAGATTCACCGAACTGACGATTATGACTGAACTTTGAGAAAACAGTTGCCTCATAATCCCCCAAATGGCAGAGACCGTAAGCTGACAGCTCATTGCCGCCCATAGCTGCGATCAATCTGGCAATCTCTCTTGTTCCTCGGGACATCAATGCACCCTTCAAAGTTGTCAGCCCAAATCCATCCAGCATCCCCGCTGCAATGCCAATCACATTCTTGGCCGCCGCACCAATTTCATTGCCGATCATATCCTGACCATAGTAAAAACGAATCAGATCACTGGAAAATGCTTCCAGGAGCTGCTTCTTGACCGCTTCATCTTCATTGTCAATCACCATACAGTTCGGAATGCCATGATAAAATTCCTGCACATGCCCCGGTCCGATCCAGACAGCAATCTTATTTGATGTATCCAGATGCGCCCCGGCAATCTGCGACAGTCTCCGCCCTGTACCAATCTCGATTCCTTTCATACAAAGTACAAAGATCTTATTCTGAAGCTTCATGGCTTCCAGCTGAGTCATCAGACTGTCAAGACTCTGAGCAGCAATAGAAATAACAATGACATCAGACTGTTCAAGATCATCCAGTGTATTTGTCAGGGCAATGGAATCCGGCAGTATCAGCAGCCCATTGCTCCTTGTGGCCATAAACTGCTGCATGTGAGCTGAGCTCTTTCTTCCATATAAAGTGACCGCGTGTCCGGTTCTGTCAAGATACCAGGCAATAAAAGAGCCCCAGCGGCCGCAGCCAATAACTGTTATATTCATAAAAAATGTCCTTTCTGGTAACGGTATTCGCGAAATAACAGATTCCTGTCATCCCATAGGGATGTTCCAGGCCGCATGAATTTCGCCAATACCTGCGTACTGAATATTTGCAAAGAAAATCTATATATATAACTCTATATAAATGATACATTTATTTATATGATATTGCTTCTTAATGAAGAGCTTCTCATATATAAACTATGATTTCTATAATACTCTTTGTCTTATAATTATAACATTTATATGCGGCGGCCGCAATGGCGGCAAATGTGTTTATTGCCTATCGATTATTTTTAATATTATACATTTCAGATTCACAATGGGTCTTACTGATATTTTTTATGAGCTGTACTGCCAATTTCAAAATGTTACGTTATTAACGATATGTTGTATACAATACTACATTTTTGTTTTGTATATTTTCACTAAAATTGTCTGTTTTAGAGGCTTCATTCAATTATATATAGATAGTATATTGCATACAAACCATTTTTTTGCATTTTATACGTCACATATTTAACAACAAACTTCATTCTTTGATAATAGTTTTTAGAAAATTTGCATAATTTCCTTGCCTATGTTTGGAGAGTATGCTAAAATAAAAAAGAAGTTGAAGTCATATCCTATCAATTTTGTCATCCCATATACGCAGAATTGATCCGGATACACTAATCAAAATTTAATAACGAGGTGGAACGTATGAAGACAGTTAATTTTCTTTATGGTAGAACAACGTTTGATCTGGAAGTACCTGATGATACACCAGTCTTAACATCCAACGTTGATGCGCTCAAGAGTGACAAAGATGGCTATGAAATCGTGAAAGAAGCCATGGATAATCCTATTGACAGCCCACATCTGTACGAACTTGCCAAGGGCAAACCTGACTGTACAATCATTATCAGTGACCACACACGTCCTGTTCCGAGTCAGGATATCCTGCCTCATATGATCAGAGAATTAAGATGCGGCAATCCTGATATCAAGATTACATTGCTTGTAGCTACAGGCTTCCATCGTCCAACAACTGTTGAAGAATTAAGAGGCAAACTTGGTGATGCTCTTTATGAAGAATTCAAGGACAATATCGTTGTCCATGATGCACATGACCCATCGAAGAATATTAAGGTAGGTAATCTTCCTTCCGGTCCTGACTGTATCATTGATAAAGTTGCTTACCACGCTTCTCTTCTGGTAGCTGAAGGATTCATTGAAGCACACTTCTTCGCTGGTTTCTCCGGCGGCCGTAAGAGTGTCCTTCCTGGTATCTGTGATGCTGTTACAGTTATGGGTAATCATTGTGGCGAATTTATTGCCAGCCCATATGCACGTACAGGTATCCTTGACAAGAACCCTATCCATGAAGATATGGTTGCTGCTGCTGAGATGGCTAAGCTTGCATTTATCTGCAATGTTGTTATCGACGAAGACAAGAAGACAGTTGCTGCTTTCGCAGGCAACTTCAAGACAGCTCATAGAAAGGGTGTCGATTTCCTGTCCGGTTACTGTGCAGTTAAACCTGCTCCGGCTGATATCGTTATCACAACAAATGGCGGTTATCCTCTGGATCAGAACGCATATCAGTGTCCAAAAGGCATGAGTGCAGCTGAAGCAACAGTTAACGAAGGCGGTGTTATCATTATGCTGGCTACATGTCAGGATGGTCATGGCGGCGAATCCTACTACCATTCCATCGCTGATGCAGAATCTGCAGATGCATTCTTCCAGCAGTGCTTACATACCCCTCAGGTTGAGACACTTCCTGACCAGTGGTGTGCACAGATCTGGTGCCGTATCGTCCGCAAGTACAAAGTTCTCTTTGTTGCAGATAAGGCTCAGGAACAGCTGATCAGAGACCTGAAGGTAGAATACTTCGAAACACTTGATGAAGCATATGCAAGAGCCCGTGAACTTAAAGGACCGGATGCTACGCTTACATGTATCCCTAATGGTGTTTCTGTTGTTGTCAAAGACTGATCGATTTAAATCATTTTAAAATTGAATATGATTTGTTTATCATTGAATAACATCTCTTGTTGAACCCGGCAAAGTGATACAAACTAACAGCTGCTGTCAGTACACATAACTCATGTCCTGACAGCAGCTCTGATGATTCAATGATATTGCAAATAAAAATTTTTAAGGAGGTATACGTTATGTATGCAATACTTGCTTTCATCCCAATCATTGTTACAGTCGTATTAATGGTTGCATTCAACTGGCCTGCTAAAAGAGCGCTGCCGTTAGCGTGGATTTTAGCTGCTATCATCGGTGTTGCCGTATGGAAGATGAGTATTGGCGCTGTCGCATTACAGACAGTCATCGGTTTCCTTGAAGCCTTCGCCGTACTTGTTATCATCTTCGGTGCTATCCTGATCATGAACACACTTTCAAGTTCAGGTGCTATGGCAGCCATCAACGGTATGTTCACCGGTATCTCTCCTGATGCCCGTGTTCAGGCCATCATCATCGGTTTCATTTTCGGTGCATTCATCGAGGGTGCTGCCGGTTTCGGTACACCTGCTGCTCTTGCTGCTCCACTGTTAATCAGTGTCGGCTTCCCACCTCTTGCAGCTGCCGTTGTTGCATTGATTTATAACTCTGTACCTGTACCATTTGGTGCTGTAGGTACACCTACAAACTCTGCTTTCGCTGTTGTATCTGAATCAGTTACATCCCTTGGCGGCAATGCAGATTCCTTCAAAACAGATCTGACATTCTTCTCAGCTCTGAACATGGCAATTGGTGCTTTCTTTATCGTTACAATCGGTATCATCCTTCTTGTAACAATGTTCGGTAAAGATGCAGAACACAAGAAAGTTTCCAAAGCTTTTGAAGTATTACCATTTATCATTTTTGTATGTGTTGTATTTGATGTTATTTATCTTGTAATCGCTAAATTCATCGGTCCTGAACTTGTATCTCTGGTAGCAGCAGTTGTTACACTGTTCGTTGTCCTCTTCACATCCAAGAAAGGCTTCCTGATGCCAAAGAACATCTGGTCCTTCGGCGAAAAAGATACATGGGATAAATCCTGGCTCAGCACAACAGAAGTTCCTGAACCAAAACAGTCCGATATGTCTCTTGTTAAAGCATGGCTGCCATACCTGATCATCGGTCTTGCACTGGTTATCACTCGTGTATGGTCTACATTGCAGCCAGACAGCTGGGCAGGCGCTATGAAAGCCTTCAAGATAACACTTCCGTTATTCGGCGGTGCATCATGGAGCTGGGCAGTTCTCTGGAATCCGGGTATCATCTTTATTATCGTTGGTCTGATCACTATTCCACTCCACGGTATGAACGGTGACACTGTTAAGGAAGCATGGAAGAACTCCTTCAACCAGGTAAAAGGTGCTGCTATTGCCCTTCTCTTCGGTGTTGCGATGGTTTACATCTTCCGTAACTCTGCAAATGACGGTATTCAGGTTTCTTATATGATCGACGGCAGAACAGACGGCCTTGGCTCAATGCTTACAATGATGGCTGATGGTCTTGGTTCTATCTTCAGAAGCGCATATATCGTTATCGCTCCTCTGATCGGTGTTCTTGGTTCCTTCATGTCAGGTTCCAACACAGTATCAAATACACTGTTCTCAAGTCTTCAGTTTGAGACAGCAACACTTGTAGGTCTTCCACAGGTTATCATCGTTGCTCTTCAGAACAATGGTGGTGCCATCGGTAATATGGTATGTGTTAACAACGTTGTTTCCGCTTGTGCTACAACAGGTACAATCGGCAACGAAGGTAAGATCATCCGTACAGACTTCTTACCATGTATCATCTACTGTGTCATCGTAATCGCAGTTTCTCTGCTTGTAATCGCCCTTGGCGGTGCCGGCGTCATCGGTTAACGCGATTTCGAAGAACTTACAATCATTGATTGAATAAGAAAATAGCGGCTGCAAATTGAAAAACAGATTCTCAATTTTGCAGCCGTTTCTTTTTACATTTACTTTAACAAAGGGGTGTCTGACATGATATTTATTGCTTACATTATAATCGCCATTGCTGCTCTCGTCATGGTTTATTTTGGCCATATGCAGGGAACCAGCCAGTTTTATACTTCTATCCTTGGAGCAACCATCGTTCTCTACTGCGTTTATCTCGACTTCAAAAAACGCCGTGAAAAGAAAGCCGAAGAAGACAAAAAGAATGGCAAAACCATCAAAAAAACACAGCATTCTGGCAAAAAAGCCAATACAAACATCAGTCAGAATGCCCGTCGTTCAACCAAAAACATTAAATAAAGGTTGGGAGCGAATCCCAGTATATCGAAGAGCTTTCAACTCATCCATTCATTGCAGGCACGTTCGCACTGCCAACGCTTGGTAGGGGTACATAAGGCAGCAAAGGACGCTGCCTAAGTACCCACCAGCGTTGAAGCACCTGCAATGAATGGATGAGTTGAAAGCTCTTTTTGATGTATTTCGATTCGCTCCTTTTAATTTGGCCCAGTATCAACAGAAAGGCAAAATTCATGCCTACATATACTGTTTTTATAATTGGCGTTCAAACATTTGAATAACGTGCGGGTATAAATACTACGAATAAGACTATAAAAGGAGGTGCTTCAGCGTGGCTGGTCCTTAGGCGCAGTTTTTTTGCGCCTTAGTACCACTGCACACGCTGGCAGCGAGAGCGGCCTGTGATGAAGAACCTCCTTTTATAGTCTTCTATTAATATCATCCCGCACGATACTTACAACTCGAGCGTCAATTTTTAATAATGAATTTTGCCTTCTTTGAAGGCCATGATCATCTCGTTGGTGAGGCTGCAGTCCTCATACGTCACCGGTATCTCTTCCCGCTCAAACCACTCTGCCATGGACAGTTCTGTCTGATCCAGGGTAATGTTCTCTCCGCCTTCTAATTCTGCGAAAAAGCCCATTAGTAAGGTATCTGTAAAAGGCCACGGCTGGCTCTTATAATAATGCAGTTTGCCTACTTTCAATCCGACTTCTTCCATAACTTCACGCCTGACGGTTTCTTCTACTGACTCTCCGATCTCAGAAAATCCAGCCAGCAGCGCGTAATTTTTATAAGTTCGGCCGGCATATTTCGACATTAAAATTTTATTGCCGTGAATCAGTCCTATAATCACTGCAGGCGAAATCTTCGGATATTCCATCAGACCGCATTCCGGACACTGCATCATCCGCTCTTTGTCCGAATGTACCATCCTTGCCCCACATCGGCCGCAGAACCGGCGGCTTCGGTACCATTCAGATAACTGAAGCCCAGTAACTCCTGCAAATGCCCGGTATTTCGGCTGTGCTTTACGCATCTTAAATATGTTGACAAATTGATATGTTTCCAGTAATGTATCATCCGTTTCTTCGCACCAGAAATAACGAAGGTCATCAATTGAAAACAAATATCTATATTGCCTGTCTTCCCTTTGACTTATCTCTTCATATCTGGGATAAACAATCTGATCTTCATCATATCGAAGCAGTACTTCTCTCCCACTGTAAAAAAGCACATAATCACCATTTTGAATTTCGTAAGCATAATATTCATTATGATAACGATGTGGGGCTATATCCTGAATCATCTTTTGTCTCCTCTATACGCTGCGTCTCTATGTTCCAAGTGTTTTGTATGTCCTAGGCGTCCATCATCTCGGCACGCATCTCCTGCAATAATTTATGGTAGAATGCCTGACCGCCTTTGACAATATCATAGCGCCGGCCTTCCTGCTTCATCTGCTGTCTGCCAAAACTGCAGTTTAAAATATCTTCTTCCTTGTAAACCGAATGGTGTCCGATGATATCTCCATTCGGAACAGAAGCTGCAGATTTAAAAACATAAACCGTTGGTTCCTCAAGCACCATTCCCAGGGACTCCAGCAGCTGATGACCGATATCCATGTTGCAGGTATAAATATGGGTATACCTGCCAGCCATTCTCGTAAAATCATAAACCCTGAAATTCTCAAGCCAGTCTTCATTGAGCCAGCCATTGTCCCGTTCATAGGAAACGACAAGACAGACAGGCATCGTTCTTCTGCGGCTGAGAATCAGATCATGGATCTTCTTGATCTGATATTCCCGGATAATCTTTCTGGATGTGGACAGATAGCGCACATCAAAAAGGCCGATCTTATCCGCAATATTGGAATAAAACTTCGGGCAGCTGAAATAGCGGTTCAGATAGCCTCTCCGCTCCTCAGATACCGCATAAGAGTTTCTCACTGACAACATCTGACGGCCGTCCTCTTCCAGATAACATTCTGCCTCTGTCACCCACACCTGCCCCGGTGCTTCCATATCAATATGCATACAGTTCATCTTCCAGTAATCATGCTCCGGCTCATAAACAATGACCAGACGATATCCCAGAAGGTTCTTCTCGAAGGTCATAGGCTCCGTCGGAAGATCACCGTCCAGATGTCCGTATTTATCATAAAACCATGAATACGCCAGTCTGGCGGCCTCTATGCAGGCATCATGCTTTGAATACTTATACGTACTGAGATTGACCAAAGCTTTAAAAACTGTCACCTTCCTGAGAGGTCTCAGTTTCCCAAAGGTCATCTCCTCACCGATATTCTCATTGCCGTCATCAAATACATCCCTGTCATGAAAAAGCTTCTCCAGACGTTCATCATGGATCACTGCCTGATTGACCAGCGCCGCAATGGTATTCACATTGATCGGCACCCGCCTTGGCTGTTTCAAAAGCTCTTCCACCAGCACCTGTCTGCTGGTCTTAAACAGACGCTTTCCGAGATTATCCTCTGAATAATCATTATTCAGAAGCTCCTCAAGCTCCGGATACATCGGGCGCTCCTCCATCTTCAGACGATAATGTGCCTTCATCATACCGGCCCAATTGCGTTCCTTGTAAAGCTCATGCCCCAGATTCTCAAAAAGTGTCACCAGCGATTTATCACACAATTCCAGTGTTGCAAGAATACTGTTAAAATATCTGGCAAAACTGTTCTTGCCGCTCCAGAGCTCGCCGCCCTTATACTTCATATCATGTTCAATTTCGTGCCAGCCTTCAAAAAATACTGTCTTCAGCTGAATCTCAAATGTATCATCAATGCACATCTCCCATGTCTCATCCGAAATCTGTTGTTTCAGATAATCCGGAAGACGAAAAACACCGTTAATTTTCACCGGCTTAAACTCCGACTCATTCTGTTCAGACTCTGACCATTCCACAAGGGAAAACATACGCTCCATCATTCGTCGGCATATTCTTAAGTCATCCTCAAAATAAACATCCACACGAAGTCCCACCAGATCCTGTATCTTCTTCTCTGCATTATAAGACTTCACCTGATACTTTCTGGCCAGAGAATCCGATGTCTTTATTCTCGAAAAAATTCTGTAATAGAGACCGCTCTGCTTGAGCCGCTCTTCTATCAGATGTTTTAACTCCACCTCAACAATGGCAGGCACCTTAACCCTGGATTCGATTTCTTCTTTTGTAAAAGCTATTTTCTCCACCATGTGATGGTTCCACCCTCCCATTCTTCCTTCTTAAGCATGTGCCATCCGCCGCCGGCTGCCGTCATTTTGCCAACCGCACTCAGATCAATCACATGCACCATTTTGGCGCAATACACACCAACTTATACTATACCATACCATAGAGCTGAACGGTAGATATTCCCATCATATTTTCGAAAAAATTTATAAAAACTTCTGCTGAGACCGTCAGTCGGAGAACAAGAGGTGGGACTATCCCGGCAAACAACGTGCACCCGCCCGAAACGTTTGCCGGGATAGTCCCACCTCTTGTTCTCCTCGATTCTGGAGCCCTGCAGAAGTTTTTCCCCTGGGAAACAGCGTGCACCCGCCTCTCCAAAACCGCCGCTGTTACTCCTTTCCGAGGCCCACACTTAAAATACCGGGACAGCCCACAGTCTCCTAATAATGACTGGTTAAGTAGAAAATACAATCACCATCGAAATTGCTGAAACAAAAAATAAACCTTTCGAAAACGTTTCGTGCGGGTGCGCGTTGTTTTCGAAAGGTTTATTTTTTTCAGCAGTTCACAGTCCCCGAAATTTTCTACTTAACCAGTCATTTCAAGAATCTGCGAGCTGTCCCGTTTTTCTTAATTAGTCCTCGAAAGGAATAACAGCGCCATCATATGTATCGTTGATGTACTGTTTGATTGTATCGGATTTCAGTGTATCGACAAGTGCTTTGATAGCCGGGCTGTTTTCGTTGCCTTCTTTAACTGCAATAATGTTTACGTATGTCTTAGCAGCTTCAGAATCGGATTTTTCATAAGCAAGGGCGTCTTTGCCTACGGAATAACCAGCTTCAAGTGCATAGTTGCCGTTTAATACAACATAAGCAACTTCGCCTGTTACACGGGCAACCTGAGCAGCTTCAAGTTCCTGGATCTTGATGTTCTTTGGATTTTCAGCGATATCATTCACTGTTGCTTCAAGGCCTGCACCATCTTTCAGAGTGATGATACCGTTGTCCTGGAGAAGCAGAAGTGCTCTTGCTTCGTTTGTTGTATCGTTAGGTACTGCGATTGTATCGCCTTCTGCTAAATCATCAAGGCTCTTCTTTGTACCTGGGTAGATACCGAATGGCTCGTAATGGATACCGCCTGCATTAACAAGGTGTGTACCTTTTTCTTCATTAAAAGAATTCAGGTATGGGATATGCTGGAAATAGTTGGCATCGAAATCACCGGATTCTACAACTTCGTTTGGCTGTACATAATCGTTGAATACAGTTACCTGAAGATCATAGCCCTGCTCTGCAAGAAGCGGTTTTGCCTGTTCAAGAATTTCTGCATGAGGTGTTGCACTTGCTGCAACTTTGATCGGTGTCAGATCACCGCTTGCTGCTGTTGTCTCACCTGCTGCCTCAGTACCGGCTGTTTCTGTGTCTGCTTCTGTCTGAGCAGCTGTGCTGCTCTGTGTGTTGGATGAACCGCATGCTGTTAATGCACCTACTGCAAGAACGCCTGCGAGAACGCCTGCTAAAAGTCTCTTCTTCATTTTGAATTCCTCCATTCATATTAAATAAATAAATTTTATAATAATCCAAAGCCGCTTTCAAAATCAAGTTATCATTCGGCTATGAATATTACATACTACTTTCTCTTGTCCAGACGAACGGACAGCTTCATGCCGATTGTCTGGAACAGCTGAACTAATACTACCAGCAAAACAACCGTCACAATCATAATATCTGCCTGATATCTGTAATAACCATAGCGGATCGCGATATCACCAAGACCGCCGCCGCCGATGGTACCAGCCATGGCCGAATAACCAAGCACTGTGCCCAGGGTAATTGTCACACCCACAACAAGTGAAGTTCTTGCCTCCACCAGCATTACTTTTGTAATAATCTGCATGGTTGAAGCACCCATAGACTTAGCTGCTTCAATAACCCCGGCATCCACCTCATTCAGTGAGGATTCCACCATTCGTGCAATAAATGGTGCTGCGGAAATAACAAGGGGAACAATCGTCGCTGTCGAGCCATAACTCTTGCCTACGATTGCTTTTGTCAAAGGCATCAGCAAAATCAAAAGGATCAGAAACGGGATACTTCGTCCAATGTTGACGATAACATCCAGCACTTTGTAAATACCTGCATTTGGACGGATACCGTCTTTTGCGGATGTTGTCATCAGAATTCCCATCGGAAGTCCCAGTACGTAACCAAAAATCGTTGCGCCAAGTGTCATATACAATGTCTCGCCGATACCTTTGATCAGCATATCCATTACTTCCTGACTAAACATACTGTGTCACCTCCTCAATCTCAAGTCCCTTCTCTATCATATAAGCCTTGATCTGCTCCTGCAGTTCATGGCCTTCCGGAAGGCCAAGGATCATCTCGCCTTTGGCAATACCGCCCACATTCTTTGTATCTGCCTTCAAAATATTGACAGGCACACCGAACTTCAGGATCATATTGGCGATAACCGGCTCAAAAGCAGAGTTCTCTGTAAAAACAATTCTCAGACATTTATCTTCCAGCACTCTGTCTTTCTGACGGCTCTCACCGTTCCACTGGTTCTCTGAGATATCACCGAGAATCAGCTCACGGGCTGCCTCTGACTTCGGATGATTGAAAATTTCCTCTACTTCACCCTCTTCTACAAGAACGCCGTGATTCAGAATGGCCACATGTGTACAAATCTCACGGATAACTGCCATCTGATGGGTGATAATAACAATCGTAATGCCGAACTTCTGGTTGATATCCTTCAGCAAAGCCAGAATAGAAGCGGTTGTCTGCGGATCCAGGGCACTCGTTGCCTCATCACAAAGAAGAATCTTCGGATCCGATGCCAGGGCTCTTGCAATGGCTACACGCTGCTTCTGACCGCCTGATAACTGAGATGGATAAGCATCTGCCTTCTCCTCCAGGTCAACCAGTTTCAGAAGCTCCAGCGCCCTCTTACGGGCATCGGCTTTCTTCTCGCCGCGTAATAATAATGGAAAACAAATATTGTCAATCACATTCTTCTGCATCAGCAGATTGAAATGCTGGAAGATCATCGCAATCTCCTGACGCTGCTTTCTCAGTTCCTTCTCTGTCAATGTTGACAGATCCTTGCCGCCGACTAAAACTTCACCTTCCGTCGGTCTCTCAAGGAAATTCAAGCATCGCACCAATGTACTCTTGCCTGCACCGGACATACCGATAATACCGTAAATATCACCGGGCTTAATACTCAGATTAATGTCCTTCAGGGCTTCAACCTTCACACCCTTCAAGTCAAAAGACTTCGAAAGATGTCGGACTTCAATATCAGACATAAAATCCCCTTTCCCGCATCTATGCGTTCAATCCTCTTATTGCCTCACTTAATTGCTGCATCACCAAAAGCTGCTTAACCTCTCCGCAAAACAATAAAGGCAGGTACACGCATGTACCTGCCTATCCTCTTATCTTCATCTCTTCATACACTCAGAGTCCCATAAGAATTATGAACCAGATATTACTGCGCATCAAAAATAACCGTGTTCTCAACCATATGCATACCACACATGACGCCACAGCTGCACATCATCATATCTGTTGTCCATGAATGCTGATGTTCTAATGCTATCATATCTGCTCCTTCTTTCTGTTCCTCATCACTGCATCTGCGGATTATAGTCATCCACATCTGCCTGCTGACATTTATTATTCCATGAACCGGCATATTTGTCAAGACTCAAGTCAGAATTTCCCATTATTTTCCGACTATTTTTGTGTAGTATCGGCAATATGCGCATACAGCCAGCGAATGCCTTTTATAAACCGATTATTTTGCATACTGATACGGGTATACTGATACGGAAGCCAAAACCGGCCGATCTCACAGTCTCACTGCTAAAACGGCAGCATATCCAGCTCCTCCGGAAGAATACAGTGCCGGATCGTATTGCCCTTTACGCGCCGTCTGCATTCATTAAGCGGCATCCACAAAACGCCTGACACTTCCGACTCCTGAAGCTTCATCTCTTCCGGCTCCACATCTTTCCATATGTAAAAGACCTTGCTCACCTGACTATCCCTGAAAGGGGCCCCATGAAAAACAGAATCCGACTGAATCCGTATCAATCCGCAGTCATTTAATTCAGAACGATCCGCTGTAAGTCCCAGTTCTTCACGAAGCTCCCTCAGCGCCGAATCCTCGAAATCCACGCCTGCCGGAATATGTCCTGCACTGGATGTATCATAGCATCCCGGAAACGAATCCTTATCATCACTTCGCTTCTGCAAAAGCACCTCCACACCTTCCGGTCTCCTTCTCAAAAGCCATACATGAGACGTTCTGTGCCGGATCCCATTCGCATGAGCGATACTCCGCTCCACGGTCTCCCCGGTCGGTATCCCATTCTCATCCACAACATCTAACAACTCCATCATTATCCATCTCCCATCGCACTTTGCCAATTCCGCCTTCACAGCGCTTCCCCCTAATCATACCCAAAAATCACCCCATTTTCAAGCCGTCATTCCTATATTGCACCTATTTATATTAACTTTCGCAACAACCCCAAAAACAGTAGACATTCCTACTTTCAGATGCTATAATAACAACGATTACAAATTCACAAAATCAGAGGAAATATCCTTTTATTTTCTCTGCTGCATACGCAAAATATCTTGAAATTGCGAAACTCATTCTACTTTCGAACCGCTCTTTCAAATGATCCATTCAAAGGCAGGTGCTTCCAATATGGCCGGTACTTAGACACCGTCTTTTGGTGTCTTATGTACCGCTGCCAATATTGGGCAGTGCAAACGTGCCTGCTTTGAATGGATCATTTGAAAGAGTTTCGATAACATCAAGTTTCGCAATGCAGATTCTTTAAGGAGTGAGACTATGTTTATTACAGATGATATCCGCTATGTTGGTGTCAATGACCATGATGTTGATTTATTTGAAGGACAGTATGTCGTAGAAAATGGTATGGCTTACAATTCTTATGTGATCATGGATGAGAAGATTGCAGTTATGGATACTGTAGATGGTAATTTCACAGATGAATGGCTGAAGAATATCGCAGAAGTCATCGGCGACAGAAAGCCATCTTACCTGATTGTTCAGCATATGGAGCCTGACCACTCTGCCAACGTTGCCAACTTCCTGAATCTTTACACAGATGCCAAAGTCGTTGCAACAGCCAAGGCTTTTGTGATGATGAAACAGTTCTTCGGCACAGATTATCCTGAGAGACAGATTGTTGTCAAAGAAGGCGATACTCTTTCCCTTGGCGCACATACACTGACATTTGTACTCGCACCAATGGTTCACTGGCCGGAAGTTATGGTGACCTACGACAGCAAGGACAAAGTTCTCTTCTCTGCGGATGCCTTCGGCAAATTCGGTGCCCTTGACGTTGAAGAAGACTGGGCATGCGAAGCCCGCCGTTACTACTTCGGTATCGTGGGCAAATACGGCGTACAGGCTCAGGCACTCCTTAAGAAAGCAGCCGGTCTTGACATTCAGACAATCTGCGCCCTTCACGGTCCGATCCTCAAGGAAAACCTCGGCTACTATCTTGATCTTTACAATACATGGTCCAGCTACGGCGTTGAAAGCGAAGGCGTTGTCATCGCTTATACATCTGTTTACGGCAACACTAAGAAAGCAGTTGAACTCCTGGCAGACAAACTGACTGCCCTTGGCTGCCCGAAAGTAACAGTCACAGACCTTGCCCGTGATGACATGGCCGAAGCTGTGGAAGACGCTTTCCGTTACGGCAAACTTGTTCTTGCCACAACAACTTACAACGGCGATATCTTCCCATTCATGAAGACATTCATCGAACATCTGACAGAACGCGGCTACAAGAACAGAACCATCGGTCTCATTGAGAATGGTTCATGGGCACCAACAGCAGCCAAGACAATGCTGAAGATGTTCGAAGGCAGCAAGAATCTGACATTCACAGATACAACTGTCACCATCAAATCTGCTGTCAATGCAGAAAACGAAGCACAGATCGCAGCTTTAGCTGAAGAACTCTGCAAATAATTATTTTCTTAATCACTATTCATTAGGAAATTTCATGTAGTAAGAGAAATCCCCCGCGCTGTCCAACAGCTCCGGGGGACTTTCTCTGAAAATCTCAAATTTCACCATTTATTTTAAAGGTATACCTCAATGATTCAACTTAGACCTCGTGTTAATAATCCGATTGTCGGAACAGTCTTCGTGATTCTGTCTGCTGTTTTTTTCAGTCTCGGCGGTTTTATGATTAAAATTGTTCCATGGCAATCTTTATCTATCAGCGGCGTCCGAAGCTTTTTCGCTCTGATCACACTGCTGATCTATATGAAACTGATCAATCATCCATTCCGGCTGAATTTTGCCGTTATCTTCGGCGGTATCTGCTCTGCTGCCATGAGCGTTACCTTTGTCTATGCCACCAAGCTGACATCCGCTGCCAATGCGATCATCCTGCAGTTCACCCATCCGATTTTCCTGATCCTGATCCTCTGGATCTTTTATCACAAGAAACCGGATCGAAAAGCCGTTATCACATGCTTTATCGCACTGCTGGGCATTATATGCTTTTTCTTTGGAAAGTTTACTCCCGGCGGTACCATCGGCAATGTCCTCGCTATCATCTCAGGACTTTCCTATGCCATTATGTTCCAGCTGAAGCAGATGAAAGACGGTGATTTCGAATCATCCCTTGTCATCAGTTATATCCTGGCCTTTCTCATCGGCCTGCCAACCTCCGTATATGAGACGGTTCACACACCTTCTGTATGGCTGGTTGTCATTCTTCTTGGTGTTGTGCAGACCGGTCTGGCAACCATCTGCCTGTCCCGCGGCCTGGACGCCGTCCCTCCGGTCACAGCTGCATTGACATCGGGCATCGAGCCAATCCTCAATCCGGTTCTGGCAGCCATCTTCTGCGGTGAAATGATTGCTCCTATGTCTCTGGCAGGAGGCATTCTTGTCATCGGCTCTGTCCTTGGCTACAGTCTCAGCCAGATCAAACAGCCCGATGCCCACGACCAGGCAAATAATTCTGACCAGGCAAATGTTTCTGACTAAACAAATGTCTCTGACCAGTCAAATGCTTCTGACCAGTCAGTCATATTTATCATACATAACAAAAAAAAGAATGTGCCTCATCAGCACATTCTTTTTTTGTAGATATGGACAAAATAAATGATTTCTGCAATCGCCGTAATTCCCCATGAGAAAATGTAAAGGGAATACAGGGACAAAATTGTGTGAAAATAAGCAAAAACTGTATAAATCCAGATGACTCTGAATACGCAGGAACCCATGATCACGATCACCATCGGTATCATACTCTTGCCCAGAGCTCTTGAAGCCATAATCGTACAATCCATAAAAGCAGAAAATCCATAGCAGACACCCATAATGGACAAACGGATCATACCGGCCTCAATAACATCTGCATCCGTTGAGAACAGTGAGAGGAATTGATGGCCAAACACAACCAGTCCGATACCCATGATCATACCGATGCCAAAGGAATAAGCCAGACTGATCAGATAACTGTTTCTGACACGCTTTCTGTTGCCGGCGCCAAAGTTCTGTCCCATAAAACTGCCGCAGGCAGTATAGAAAGCCGTCATGACATCATAAACAAGGGCATCTGCATTGGCAGCCGCTGCATTGCCCGCCACCATGGTGGCATCAAAGGAATTCACACCGGCCTGCACAAACAGATTGGCAATCTGGAAGATCGCATTCTGGAATCCTGCCGGAATACCAATTCTGATAATGTTCACCGTTTTGCTTCTGGTCAGCCGCAGCTCTGACCGCTTCAGCCCGTAAATATCCCTGCTTCTGAAAAGTGCTGCTGCAACCATCGTTGCAGACAGATACTGGGAAATGATACTGGAAACAGCAACCCCCGCCACGCCCATATGACAGACAATGACAAAAAAGAGATTCAGTATGATATTCACAACACCGGCCATGGACAGATATTTCAGCGGCCGCTTCGTATCCCCCGCCGCACTGAATACCGCATTACCAAAATTATACACAGCCAGCGCCGGCATACCAAGAAAATAAATCCGTATGTACAAAACAGCGCCATCGATCAATTCCGGCTTCGTATTCAAAAGCTGCAAAATTCCTTTAGAGAACACAGCTCCGATCAGCAGCAGCGTGAGTCCTGTTAAAATACTGAACAAAAAAGCTGAATGCACCGTCTCACGGACACCCTTCTTGTCGCCGGACCCAAGATACAAAGCCGTCAGTACATTGATACCGCCGGAAACCCCGATCAGAAAGCTTGTAAACATCGTTACAAGAATCGTTGTAGAACCAACAGAGCCTAACGCAGATGAGCCCGCAAAACGCCCTACAACAGCGATATCCGCCACATTAAAAAGCACCTGCAAAAGATTCGATACAATCAGCGGTGCACTAAAAAATAAAATCTTCCGGGCCAGCGGTCCCCTTGTCAGATCCTGATTATCCTGTGCCATTTTCCACCTCCCCAATAAGCTTCAATCATTATACAGCCTTTTTTCTCAAAAATCTACCAGTTTTTCCCATAATTTCTCAACTTTATCCCTTTACTCATTTTTTTAATAGTCTATCGTTTTTAAACTAAAAGACTTGTGCAGAAATGACATCAATGTTATAGTAATACTTGATGTTGTTATCAAAATTATATAAGGAAGTGGCAAAATGTTAGAAATAGAACATTTATCCTTTGATGTCCGAGAGGAAGGCCGTCCGTCCGAAATCCTTTCCGACATCAGTTTTCATGTTGCCGACGGCGAAATGCTGGTCATCACCGGCCCGAACGGCGGCGGCAAATCTACCCTTGCCAAACTGCTCATGGGTATCAATGAAGCAACTGCAGGCAAGATTATTTTAAATGGTGAAGATATCACCCATCTTTCTATTAATGAACGCGCCCAGGCCGGCATCGGCTTTGCATTCCAACAGCCGCCTCGTTTTAAGGGCATGACCGTCCGTCGGCTTTTAAATCTTGCTGCCGGCAGAACGCTCAGTGAAAACGAATGCTGCGGTCTTTTAAGCAGCGTCGGTCTCTGTGCCCAGGAGTACATTGACCGTGAAGCAGATGCAACCCTTTCAGGCGGCGAGATGAAGCGTATCGAAATTGCAACCGTTCTTGCCAAGCCGCATAACCTCTGCATCTTCGATGAACCGGAAGCCGGCATCGACCTCTGGAGCTTTTCCATGCTGATCAAGAAGTTCGAACAGATCCACAAGGAGAAGAAAGAAAGTCTGATCCTGATCTCCCATCAGGAACGCATTATCCGCATGGCAGACAGAATCATGGTCATCTCCGACGGCAAGATTGACAGAATCGGACCTGCCAAAGAGATTCTGCCGACACTTTTGGACTCCTCATCTCAGGAAGCCTGCTGCTATGGCCAGCAGAAAGGAGGCGACTACTGTGAAGCTTAATCAGGTAACAGAAGATGTATTAAAAGTCATTGACTCCTACGGATTCAAACAGGAAGGCGCCTATAATCTCCGCTTAAACGGTATGGCCGTCTGTCACGGTGACAGCCGACACATCGCCATTGTAAAGAAAACAGATCTCCCGGGCATCGATATCAAGATCAGCGGTGAAGCCCAGAACGAACAGGTGCATATTCCTGTTGTCATGTCTGAACCGGGACTTGACGTTGTCTACAATGATTTCTATGTCGAAGACGGCGCAGATGTCACCATCGTAGCCGGCTGCGGTATCCACGGTGAGGGATGCAGCGAGACCCGTCATGACGGCATCCATACCTTCCATGTAGGCAAGAATGCCAATGTCAAATATGTCGAGAATCATTACGCAGAAGGCAATGGTACCGGCGGCAAGATTCTGAACCCTGTAACCAAGATTTACGTGGGAGAGAATTCCGTCTTCACCCTGGAGACAACCCAGATCAAAGGCGTTGATTCCACCAAACGTGAAACATTTGTAGAACTCGGACCAAACGCCAAGCTTTTTGTCACAGAAAAGCTCATGACACATGATGCCCAGCATGCCATCTCCAACATGGAAGTGAAATTAAACGGTGAAGGCAGCTCAGCCCGCATCGTGTCCCGCTCCGTTGCCAAGGGCACATCCAATCAGGTCTTCCATCCGAAGGCCATCGGCAACAACGCCTGCCATGCTCATGTACAGTGCGACTCCATCATTATGGACAAGGCATCCATCAGCTCTATTCCTGAGATCAATGCCAACCACATCGATGCACAGATCATCCATGAAGCCGCCATCGGCCGTATCAATGATGAACAGCTGATCAAACTCCGTACATTCGGCATGACAGAAGAGGAAGCAGAATCCGTTATCATCGAGAACTTCCTTAACTAAATAACCGGCTTTCTGATTGATAGATGACCTGTCATTGCGGAACGCTTTTTATTGCATAGGACACAATTTCCTATGAAGCCAAAAAAATACTGTATGAACATTCGGAGGGCTTCCTCAAAAATGTTCATACAGTATTTTATTTTTACTTCTTTAACTGAATATCAACCTGAGTCTTCTTCTTCACAATTTTCTTGCTGGTTTTCTCAGTCTTTGTCTGACTCTGAGCTGAAGAGGTTGACTCTGCCTTAACCTTGCTCTGAGTTTCAGTCTTTGTCTTAGTTTCGGACTTTGTCTGACTCTGAGTCTCTGTCTTCGTCTTGTCTTCAGCCTTTGCCTCTGTCTCAGACTCCGTACTCTTCGCGCCGAGTGCCGGCGTCTCGCTGTCATTCTTCTTGTCTTTGTCTTCAGAATCTTTCTTCTCAAGCACGACCTTTGTACCGCTGACGATGTCTTCCATCGGATTCTTACGCTGAAGCTCACTGCTTGTTCCATTGCCCTGGAGATACAATAATGGATTAACTGCTACCCCGTTCTCTTCCACCTGGAAATGAAGATGATTGCCTGTCGAGTTGCCTGTTGAACCACTCAGACCAATCTGCTGGCCCTTCTCAACATGGTCACCCACCTTCACATACATCTCTGAATGATGCATGTACTTTGTCACCAGACCATCACCGTGGTCGATGGTAATCAGATTGCCGGCTGTACCTGCATAGCCCACAAAGATAACAGTTCCGCTCTCCGCTGCATAGGTTGGGATATGCTGATCACCGGTACCAAGATCCAGTCCCTTGTGGAACTTATTATCAAAATCCCTGAAACCGAAGTTGCTTGTCACAACTGCTCCCGGACAAGGATCTGCGAATCGACCGATCATATCTGAGAAATCCTTCAATGTCATATCATCCAGACGATACAGATCATATAATTCCATCAGCTTGATCAGGCTCTTGCCGTAATACAAATCTGTGGCCCAACGCTGACCGATACGCACTGCAAATGTATTGGCATCGTTGACGCCTTTGATCAGGTCGCTGTAATTATTCTTCAGCAGCTTCGCTCTGTCTTCAATCGCTTCAGTATATGTATTGTATGCTCTGAATGCTGCAGATGTTGAATAAATCTGCCCGCTGTCTGTCATCTCTGACGTACGCATTGAGACACTTCCGGCTGTACCTGATCCTTTAATTCCGAAAAGGTTGCAGTAACCGTATGCCAGTCCTGAAAGACCCTGACCCTTCTTGCCGCCCGGTCCGTATGTACCGAAACCGGATTCCTGAATGATCTGTGCAATCGTAACAGATGCAGGATAACCATATTCATCCTGAGTCTTTAATGCACCAACCACCATCTCCTGTGTAATAAAGGAAGGAAGACCTTTGATCGGTACATCTACATTATACTGCACTCTCTCACCAATCTTGGAAAAGACACTCGATTTCTTATAAGAAGCTGACTGTGTTTGTGTTGTCTCAGAAGTCTTCTTGTCATCCTTCTTCACAATCGTCTTCTTATCATCCTTCTTGTTGTCCTTCTTGGTGCTGTTCTGCTGATTATTCTTGTTGTTCTTTATAACCTTATTCGGCTTCTTATTCCCATTGCCTGTCTCAGTTTCTGTCTCCACGATATCATCCGGTGCATTCTTCATCACCTGTCCTGTTACAGGATCTATTTTATCACCGTCTGTATTATAAAGATAACCTGTTTCTTCATCATAAATAATATCGCCATTCTTCAGCATCTCACTGACCTTGTCTGAAATCGTCTGCATCTTGCCATCTGCATCACGTGCCTCTGACACAATCGCATCAGTCTCTGTTTCGGTCTCTGTTTCCGTTTCAGTCTCGGTTTCAGTCTCTGTCTCAGTCTCAGTTTCCGTTTCAGTCTCGGTTTCCGTTTCGATTTCTGAAGCAGCTGCCGCATCTGTATGATCCGCAGATACTGCTGCAGTCTCTTCCGCATATACGGCCATCGGCTGCCCGGCAAGCATCGCAGCAATCATGACACCGGCTGCGTACCGTTTCCATGTACACTTCTTCAATTCTTGTCAGTCTCCTTTTCTAATCTCCTTGTTGCCAATTAATACTTCGGTTCCCACATTCCAGTTAGAAACGACTATATTATATTATACTCTTTTTTTACCACCGCTGTCAACCCCGGTTGGTAAGTTATCGCTAACACCGTATATTCCAACCTCACCTCATGCGTATTCCTTCAGGCGGTGAGACGACTTCCGTCTGTTATTTGCCCGTTTTCAGGATGTATGCTGTGGATCATTCCAATTATAGCTTACTTTTTACCAAAAATCACCCAACAATTACCGCAAATTGTTTAATTTCTGTGTCGTCTGCGAGTCAAATCATGTATAATAAAGAAAAGATATTCAGACACGAATCATCAGCAGCTGAAAGGAATAAATTTATGAAAAGTGAAAACACCAGATACCGTCTGGCTCAGTCTATGGCTGAATGCATGAAGACAACCCCCGTCGAAAGCATCACCATTCGACAAATCGTTGATAAGTGTGGCGTCACACGGCAGACTTTTTACCGTAATTTTATTGATAAATATGACCTGATCAACTGGTACTTTGAAAAACTACTGGACAAGTCCTTTGAACATATGGGCCGCGGAAAAACTGTCTTTGAGGGTCTTGAACGCAAATTTACCTATATCAAAGATGAACGGGTATTTTTTGCTGCCGCCTTTAAATACGACAGTCAGAATTCTCTTCGGGAACATGACTATCAGCTGATCCTTCAATTTTATGAGCAGCTGATTCTTGAGAAAGAAGGCCATCTGCCGGATCCGGAACTGCACTTTCTCCTCCGCATGTATTGCAGAGGCTCTATCGCCATGACTGTTGACTGGGTACTGACCGGCATGAAACTGACGCCTGCCGAGCTGGCAGCCCTGCTTACACAGGCGATGCCGCCTAAGCTGGCAGAAATTTTGCTGTAACGTTACATTTCCCCTTTTCTGTCACTTTCTTTTTTTGGTCTTTATTGTTAATATAATATCAAGAAATCAATGAATCAATCATTAGAAAAAGGAGATCTTAATTATGGCAAATCGTATTATGTTGAACGAAACTTCTTATCACGGCGCAGGCGCTATCCAGGAAATTGCAGCAGAAGCAAAGGCTCGCGGCTTCAAAAAGGCTTTCGTATGCTCAGATCCTGACCTTGTCAAATTCAACGTTACATCCAAAGTAACAGACATCCTGACTGCCAATGATTTAACATTCGAACTTTATACAGATATCAAAGCCAATCCTACCATTGAGAATGTCCAGCACGGTGTTCAGGCTTTCAAAGCCTCCGGTGCAGACTACATTATCGCCATCGGCGGCGGCTCATCTATGGACACATCCAAAGCCATCGGCATCATTATTGCCAATCCTGAATTTGAAGATGTGAGAAGCCTGGAAGGTGTTGCACCAACAACAAAACCATGTGTTCCGATCATTGCAGTTCCTACAACTGCCGGTACTGCTGCAGAAGTCACCATCAACTATGTCATCACAGATGTTGAAAGGAAACGTAAATTTGTCTGTGTAGACCCTCATGATATGCCGATCATTGCCATTGTTGACCCTGATATGATGGCTTCTATGCCAAAGGGCTTAACTGCTGCTACAGGTATGGACGCCCTGACACATGCCATCGAAGGCTATACAACAAAGGCCGCATGGGAAATGACTGATATGTTCCATCTGAAAGCCATCGAAATCATTTCCAGATCTCTTCGGGGTGCTGTTGCCAATACAAAAGAAGGCCGCGAAGGTATGGCCCTGGGTGAATATATCGCCGGCATGGGCTTCTCCAACGTCGGACTCGGCATCGCACATTCCATGGCACATACTCTGGGTGCGGTTTATGACACCCCACACGGTGTTGCCTGTGCAATGATGCTGCCGATCGTTATGGAATACAATCAGGAATGCACCGGAGAAAAATACCGTGAAATCGCCCGCGCCATGGGTGTCAAAGGTGTTGACAATATGACACAGGATGAATACCGCAAGGCAGCCATTGATGCCGTTAAACAGCTCTCCGAAGATGTCGGCATTCCGGCCAAACTTGATGCCATCAAAGAAGAGGATCTTCAGTTCCTGGCAGAATCCGCCTTTGCAGATGCCTGCGCACCTGGCAATCCAAAGGATGCTTCTGTTGAAGACTTAAAAGAACTTTTCAAAAAAATCATTAAATAATCGACACTTTATATAGTAGTGTCTTATATCTTAAGTTATGGACTTCTTGTTTCTTAAGTATCCTGTATACATTTTAGTACAAAGAATCCTATTGACAATTTTTCAAAAAGGACTATAATCTGTAATTGTTTCAAGAACAAACAACAAAAGCAACGATCAGGACACGATTTTCTTAGTCTGGTATCCTTTCAGAGAGCTGACGGTTGGTGTGAGTCAGCAGATACTTAAGAGAATTATCCCCTGTGAGCTTTTCGGACGAAACAGATTCATTAGTCCGAAACGGATTCTCACCGTTACAGGAGAGCATGTTCACCGATGACAGAGTTAATCGGGGACGTGGCAGAGTGATCGATTGAAAAACCGATAATAGAAGTGGTAACGCGGAGTCATAGGCTTCGTCTTCTGAAAATCCCAAGGGGATACGGAAGACGGAGCTTTTCTTATTGCATAGGAAATTACGTCCTATGCAATAAAAAACGCTCCGCGTGGATCGCACTGCGGCGGCAATGAATAATGTCGTAGAAACGACCCGCCGCAGGCGGAGAATCTTGCGAACAAGATTCTATTTTTATGATTTATTCGTTCAAATTCAAAAGAAGCTTGTCAGGCATGCAGACTATCCATTCTTTTGAACTTCAACATCAGAATCACCTGCCAAATAGAAGTATTTCAACTTAAGAGGAGGCACATTATTATGAATACTTTAGTTATTGTTCTGATAGCAGCCGTTTGTCTGGTTGCTGGTTATTGTTTATATGGCCGCTGGCTGGCCAACAAATGGGGCATCGACCCGAATGCAAAGACACCTGCTGTCCGCAAAAATGATGGACAGGATTACGTTCCGACAGATGGTCTGACAGTCTTTGCCCATCAGTTCTCATCCATCGCAGGCGCAGGCCCCGTCACCGGTGCCATTCAGGCAGCCGTCTTCGGTTGGGTTCCTGTTCTTCTCTGGATCCTGATCGGCGGTATCTTTTTCGGTGCTGTTACAGACTTTGGTGCATTATATGCCAGTGTTAAAAATGATGGTAAGTCTATGGGACTTCTGATTGAGAAATACATCGGCAAAACAGGTAAGAAATTGTTCCTTCTGTTCTGCTGGCTCTTCACACTGATCGTTATCGCAGCCTTTGCGGATATGGTAGATGGTACATTCAACGCCTATACGGTTACAGATGCCGGTGTGACACAGTTATCTGATGCAGCCACCGTCAATGGCGCAGCCGGAAGCATCTCTCTTCTGTTCATCGTATTTTCCGCCGTATTCGGCCTGATCCAGAAGAAAGCACACTTTAAAGGCTGGAAGGAAGTTGTCCTTGGTCTTGTATGTATGTTCGCAGCATTTGTCATCGGTATGAATTTCCCGCTGATTGCATCAAAGACAACTTGGTCCTACATCGTCTTCGCTTATATCTTCCTGGCCGCTGTACTGCCGATCTGGCTTCTGATGCAGCCTAGAGATTATATGACAACCTTTATGTTTGCAGGCATGATCATCGCTGCCGTAGTTGGTCTGGTTGCCGCACATCCTACAATGAACCTGCCGATGTTTACCGGTTTCCACAACGAGAAATCTGGTGACCTGTTCCCAATCCTGTTCGTAACCGTTGCCTGCGGTGCTGTATCCGGTTTCCACAGTCTGGTATCTTCCGGTACATCCTCCAAGACAATCTCCAACGAAAAGGATATGCAGAAAGTCGGCTATGGTGCCATGGTACTTGAAAGTCTTCTGGCTGTTCTGGCTCTGTGTGTTGCAGGTGCTGCTGCTTCTGCTGACGGTACAGCTGCCACAGGCACACCATTTGCCATCTTCTCATCAGGTGTTGCCGGATTCCTTGAAATGTTCGGTATCCCTGTTTACGTCGCTCAGTGCTTTATGACCATGTGTGTATCTGCCCTTGCATTTACAACCCTTGACTCTGTTGCACGTATCGGACGTATGTCCTTCCAGGAATTGTTCACTGTTGACGATATGGAGCACGCTGAAGGCTGGAGAAAGTTCTTATGCAACAAATACTTCTCCACAATCCTGACACTGTTCCTTGGTTATGTTCTGACTCAGATCGGCTATACCAACATCTGGCCGCTGTTCGGAAGCGCCAACCAGCTGTTAAGCGCCCTTGTTCTCATCACATTATGTGTCTTCTTAAAAGTCACAGGCCGTGAATTCAGAACACTGGTCGCACCGCTTCTCGTCATGCTCGCTGTAACATCAACTGCTCTTGTAGAGCGTGTAATCGCACTGGTCCACGCTTACGGCGCCGGCACAGCTGTCTTCCTTGTAGAAGGACTCCAGCTGGTCATCGCATTCCTGCTGATGATCCTCGGTGTCATCATCGTCATCAGCTGTGGCAAAGAGCTCTTCCACAAAAAGGCAGGCTCCGAAGTCGGCCACAATGCAAAAGAACCTGTAACCCGTTAATTTAGGAACTTATTAATTAACAATATATCCCTCAACAACAAAGAAGCAATCTGCTGTTCACTGCAGCAGATTGCTTCTTTTTAGAAATTCCTTATAAACCAAAAAGAATGCCTCTTCGTGGGGCATTCTTTTTGGTTGTACGAGAAAAATATCATTATTATAAAAAAGCAGTTGTATTATGAAACAATTATGAAGCAATTTATTCGGCAAATAACGGTGTTGACAGGTATCTGTCTCCTGAATCAGGAAGCAGTGCAACAATTGTCTTGCCTTTGTTCTCTGGTCTTGCTGCCAGAATCTGTGCTGCCTTTAATGCAGCACCTGAAGAAATACCTACAAGGATACCTTCGGATACAGCAAATGCTTTACCTTCTGCAAATGCATCTTCATTCTCAATCGGAATAATTTCATCGTAAACAGCTGTATTCAGTACCTTTGGTACGAAGCCTGCGCCAATACCCTGAATCTTATGGGAACCAGATTTACCTGTGGATAATACAGGGCTTGTAGCAGGTTCAACAGCAACAACCTTCACGTTCGGATTCTGTTCTTTCAGGTATTCGCCAACACCTGTGATTGTACCGCCTGTACCTACACCTGCGATAAAGATATCTACCTTGCCGTCTGTCTGTTTCCAGATTTCAGGACCTGTTGTTGCTTTGTGAATTGCAGGGTTTGCAGGATTGTCAAACTGACCGAGGATCACTGCACCATCAATTTCTTTCTCAAGTTCTTCAGCCTTGGCAATGGCACCTTTCATACCCTTGGCACCTTCTGTCAGAACAAGTTCTGCACCGTAAGCTTTCAGGAGATTTCTTCTCTCAACACTCATTGTATCCGGCAGTGTCAGGATTGCCTTGTAACCCTTAGCAGTTGCAACAGCTGCAAGACCGATACCTGTGTTGCCTGATGTAGGCTCAATGATTGTAGCACCTGGTTTCAGTTTACCTTTCTTCTCAGCATCTTCGATCATCGCCAGTGCGATACGATCCTTAACAGAACCAGCCGGATTCAGATACTCAAGCTTTGCAAGAAGTGTAACATCCTTGATACCTGCCTTCTCACTGTAACGGTTTAACTGTAAAATAGGTGTGTTGCCAATTAATTCTAATGCGCTCTGTTTGATATCTGCCATGATAATGTCCTCCATTCAATTCGTCTAAAATTCTTAATAACTTATTCTTAATCTTGTTTTATAAACTTCTTTTAATAAACTCTACTTATCTACTATAAAGATGCATTTCGTCTGACGTCACTCATACAGCAGCAACATCGCTCCATTCTTCCCTTATGATATATCGCCATTCGCATATGCATGCTCCTTTCTTTTATCATTTCCTATTTATTTAATATGAAATGTATGTTTTCTTTATGTTTGACATTATAAGCCTCTTTTGTCGCCTTGTCAATACCTTTTTAGCAATTTATTACAAGAAAGCAAAAAAGGCTGAGCCTGCATTTAAAAATTACCAAAAAGGGATTCAAAAGGAGTATGTTCAACACAGGCACGCTCTCGCTGCCAACGTCTAGCAGTGGTACATAAGGCATTAAAAAACAATGCCTAAGTACCAGCTGACGTTGAAGCGCCTGTGTCTGAACATACTCCTTTTGAATCCCTTATCTTATTTCTTGAATGCAGGCTGCTATAAAACTGTAATAGCCTCTTTCCAAACCTCAACTATTGAATTTTCATGACCGCACTACTTTTGTATCAAAATGCACCGCTTTTTATTTATCCCCTGAATGCAGGCTGCTATAAAAAATGCACTGCTTCTCTTTCAGTATAGATAACACTCAATCATTCTGTCATCTGACGAATTAATGTTTATCGCTTCCATGCAGTTCATAATAAAAGATATACTGCTGCATAACTCCTCGAACTCCTTTGTACCGGCGATTCGGGAAGCCTCGTTTATAGTGCTGTTCCAGCACCTGACGGATATGGGTGTCCACCGGGAATGCATCCAGATGGTGCAGGGCGAAGAGGCAGATGCAGTCTGCCACTTTCTCACCGACACCGAAGAGTTTTAAAAGTTCTGTTCTGGCTTTCTGATAGTTCAAACTGCCAATCCATTCCAAATCCACTTCACTGGAGGCCACTGCCTTTGCCGTTCGGACTACGTATTTACTCCGGTAGCCCAGGTTACAGGCCATCAATGCATCCTCTTCGAGATCTGCCAGAGCCTGGGCAGTTGGAAAGGCATAATACTTAACACCACCTGAGGATACACAAAGTTCTCCATAGGCTTCGCAGATGTTTTTGATGCAGCGGCGGATTCTGACGATGTTGTTCTGTTGAGATATGAGAAATGTCACAATCATTTCCCACAAATCCTGATTCAGTATTCTCACACCATCCGATGTTCCGGCCGCTGCCGTAAGATATCGGTCATTCGGATTAATTCGTGCAATCAAAGCACCGTAATCTGTCTCTATATCGAAATAATGCCGCCAAAAAGCCTCATATTCTTCTTCACTGCAGTCAAAACGGACAAGCTTTCCCTGCTGCTCTAATTCCAGATAACGATTTCCGGCTATCACCCGATAACGCTCACCGGTCGCTGCCTGATAACTTTCAGCTGTCCTTGTCGTCTGATATCGATTATCTGTTATTTTCTCCATACGAAAACATTGCCCGGATTCGCAGATCTGGGCAATGCTGAAATTCTCTAAAATCTTTTCTGTCATATTTATTCAAATTATAAACTATCAACAACTGCTGACATGCACGGCCGCAGCATTCATTGCGGCCGCCCAATGCTGACTGAATCATCACACTAATCAAGAAAAGCAGCAAATTCACTGGCTTCCCCGATATCACGCAGCAAATTTTCACGTTTCTCATCAAAAAGCAGGGACTTGTTGTAACGGTCATATTTGGCAGAGCCATTATCCCTGATGAAACGTGCACAGTACTTATTGGCATTCAGCTCTGTGATAAAGATAACCATTTCCTGACTTTCACCAAAGGCACTTTCCATAAAGGCAAAAGCATTCTCAAGATAGGACGCTGCAGTCTGAATGAGCTGTTTTCTCTCCTCTGTGTCCTTGGCAAAGGAAGCCTTGATAAAAGCAAATGCTTCATCCGGATCCAGACGATTGTCTTTGACCAGCTGCTGACGGTACTGTTCCAACGTCTTCAGAATCAGTTTCATACTAAGCAGCTTAGAGGCATCGTAAAGTCCGCGCTCTTTGTTCAGCTTCAGCTCGTCTTCCACCTGCTCTACCTTTTCTGACAAAATTGCAGCCGTTCTGGAACCATCCTTCGGCGCACGGCCAAGGACAAACTTCAGCTCCTTCAAAATCTCATAAAGATCACGGACATACTGATCTTTGTCAAAAACTTCCGTAAATGCCGATGTCAGTTTGCTGATCAGCAGATTGATAACGCTGAGTTTTTCATCAAAGGATGCCTTCTGGATACGATCAATGGAAGATGGCTTCACATTGCCCTGTACAACGGCATCCACGTCATAATCTGTCTGATATTTCTTATATAAATCCAGGTAATTGGCAAAATCCTTGGCAATCCGGCGATTCTGGATATACTGCAGGATCACCGATTCATCCACCGGAATATCCAGCTGTTCATAAACCTGCATCAGTCTGGACAAATCTTCCCATCCACGGGCTGTCACAATCTCCTTGCCGTCCACTGTTGTCTCGATCTGATAGAAATTCTCTTTCTTGATATCCAGATAAGACAGAATCGCACTGTGGATATGATTCTCATAAGCGTATGTCTTCCATACCGGATAATTTTCTTCCACATTGATGCGCTTCACACGGTCAAGGGTTACAATATCAAACTCTCTGACGGACTGATTGTATTCCGGCGGGTTGCCGGCTGTGACAATCACCCATCCTTCAGGAATCTGATGGTTGCCGAAGGTCTTGCCCTGCAGAAACTGCAGCATGGTCGGTGCCAGTGTCTCGGATACACAATTGATCTCATCGATAAACAGGATGCCTTCTTTGAGGCCGGTTGACTCCATCTTTTCATAAATGGAGGCCACAATCTCACTCATTGTGTACTCTGTAATAGAGTATTCCTTACCGCCGAAATTCTTTTTCTCAATAAACGGCAGACCGATGGCACTCTGTCTTGTATGATGGGTAATGGTATAAGAAACCAGTGCCACACCGCACTCTCTGGCCACCTGGGACATGATGGCAGTCTTGCCGATACCCGGCGGTCCGATCAGAAGAATCGGTCTCTGTCTCACCACAGGAATCGCATAATCTCCCAGTGCATCTTTTGTCAGGTAAGCCTGAACGGTATGCCTGATCTCATCCTTTGCCTGTTTAATGTTCATGGTCTAATCCTCCCATTTGTATATCCTCCGGTCCAAGAATCAGCTTGATGGCCCAAGGAGGCACATGTCTGTCATTATAACTCTCTTCAAGAAATACAAAAGCCACATCATAATCCGGTCGTTTGGCCGGGTAAGTACCGTAGCCATCCGTAAAATACAAAAGTCCCTTCAAATGTCTGAACACTTTCTTGCGGCACAGCTCGTTCACATACTCAAACGCCGGTCTGAAATCCGTGCCTCCGAAACCAATGAGCTTGAAATTCTCCATATAACGCTTCATATCCTCTTCTGAGGTGATCACATCATCCTGCTGGGCCTTGGCATCACATTGGATAATATGGACATTCATCTTTCTGAAAAAGTTGTCCTTATTGCTCAGAATCGCAAATGTCTCCTCAAGGAAACGGCGCACATATTCACCGGAACAGGATTCCGATGTATCAATGACAATGGCCAGCTCCTCCACCTTGCGGACTTCCTTGTATTCAAGTGCTTCTATCAGCGGCATATTGCCGTAATGATTCAGGCCGTATGTATAATAAATATAATCATAGCTGTCCAGATCCAGCCGGATCTCTTCCCGAAGGGTTGTGAATTTCTGAAGAAAACGTTTGTAATCATAGCGTTCCCTTGTGGCTATTTTAATATAGTCATAAAGGTCTCCAGCCATCTCAGCCGCGTCTTTAGAGCAGGTCTCCATATTCGTGCGCATCTTCTCACTAATTTCCTGCCACTGCTTCTCCCGCTCCTTGCGCTCCTGTTCTTTCTGTTCCTTCTGCCGGTTATCGTTCTGATTGTTCTGGTCATTATTCTCATCATCCTGATTATCCTCATTGTTCTGATTCTGGTCATTCTGACCGTCTCCATCCTTCTGGTCCTCCTGCTCGGAATCCCAGAAAACATGGTCATCCACCACAAACTGCTTCTTCGCAGCCTCCATCTCAAGCCAGGTCAGGGGCCGTTTCGTCAGCGACTTGTAGATACCTTCCGCCGTCAGTACCTTCATCTCTGACTTCAGGCGGTCATACATGGCCTGCCGTTCATCCGGTACGACAAGCCGGATACATCGATAATTCATCTGATCAATGATGGCCGTCACCGCAATATCGCAGCTGAGATTCCAGACATCCTCATCCTTGTCCCGGTTGTGGAACATATGTCTGAATACACAATGCAGCAGCATGTGCAGATAGGCACGATTCACCAGCACGCTGTCATTCTGGTAATTCTCTATCAGATATCTCGGATTAAATCGGATCTTCTGACTGTCTGTACCGATGGTCTTCATGGACAGGTCCATCTCATAACCCAGACTGTTCAGCGCAATATCCAAAAAACGCATGGAGACATACAATTCTGTCTTGGAAGCATTCAAAATGTCGGTTCCGGCCTTGATCAGCTTCTCTTTCATCTCATGCATGCCAAAACCTCCTATAAATCAAAAGACTCATCTGCCATACTGAAATTCCGGTGTTTGTAATCCATCAGAAAAGCAGTAAACTCTGTCTTGTCAAGGGCCAGTGCCAGATCAATGGCCTGATCCGTCTCATCACTGTCCAGCACTCCCAGATCCACCAGAAATGTCAGTTTGTCCTTGTCGTCCTCCTGAATAAACTTCTTCGCCGCTTCCAAAGCGTGCTCTGCAATATAATCCTTGTAAGTGTGTTCCCCTTCCTGCGTCAGCGCATAAGGATACATCAGACGTTCCATAGCCACCGTGATGATCGTATCAAAGGAATCCCCTCTTAAAAGAACATAGAACATTCCATCGTATTTGTAATAATCCACGTCCTGAATACCGATACAGTAACGGATATACTTTCCGGAACCAATCTCCGTAGATTCAAACTGCTTACACATGGAGGCTACATTGGCAACCACTTCATAATCATGCTCCGTAAAAATAACTCTGGCCTCTTCCATCGGCTTATCCGGATATAAATGCCGCACAATCACATGAATCTGCTGGTTCAGATCATCCAGAATACTGCCGATACTAATATCCAGCCCCTCAATCTTGTCCTGAATAATCTCAGTAAGCTTCTCACAATTCTTAAAAGCGCCAAAGCCTATCGACCGGATATGTGCCGTCAGATGTACCTGCTCCAATGCCCAGCAATTATAAAAAGCGTAATTGCCGATGGATTTCAGCGAATCAGGAAAATCCAGATTCAACAATTCCCTGCACTCACTGAAACCGTGATGGTCGATCACCTCCAGCGTGTCCGGAAACTGAATATACTTCATAGACTTCTCCGAGAAAGCATAGGGCTCAATCTTCGTCACTTTGAATCCGTCAATGGATGCCGGAATCACAACACGCATCTCATCGCCTTCATACTTTATGATGGTTGCCGTGCCGTCCACCACACCATACTGCATAGCCTCTTTCTCAGAAAAACGCGTATCAAAAATCATACTGTTCACCTCGGTTAAATGCAATTTCCTATGCAATAAAAAATGCTGCATCGTCGGCTCCATATCTGGAAACGCCTACATATGCAGCATTCTATATAGATCTCATCATTGTCCGCTGTCTTATGACAGTTTCTTCAATCAATAGCACAATCTCAGCAAAAGACGCTCTCATCATCCGCTAATAGCACAATCCCAGCAAAGGATGATCTTATCAGCTGATATCTGCTATCTATTCCTGAAGGAAATCCTTCAGCTTACGGCTTCTGGATGGGTGTCTCAGCTTGCGCAACGCCTTCGCCTCAATCTGACGAATACGTTCACGTGTAACCTTGAACTCCTTACCAACCTCTTCCAGTGTTCTGGCCTGTCCATCAATCAGACCAAAACGAAGCTCGATAACCTTACGCTCACGATCTGTCAGCGTATCCAGAGCATTCACCAGTTCCTTCTTCAGCATCTGATAGTCAGCCGAATCAGATGGTGACAGCATATTCTCATCTTCGATAAAATCACCAAGACTTGAATCCTCTTCTTCACCGATCGGACTGTCCATGGAAACAGGATCACGGGAAATCTCCAGTGCTTCTTCAACCTTCTGTTTGGTTGTACCGAGACGTTCTGCAATCTCCTCACTGGTAGGCTCTCTTCCCAGCTCCTGCAAAAGATTTCTGGACATACGCAATGTCTTGTTGATTGTCTCTACCATGTGCACCGGCACACGGATTGTCTTGCCTTTATCAGCAATACCTCTGGTAATGGACTGTCTGATCCACCAGGTTGCATATGTACTGAACTTAAATCCCTTGGCATAATCGAACTTCTCAACAGCCTTGATCAGACCCATATTGCCTTCCTGGATCAGATCAAGGAACGGAATGCCTCGGCCCACATACTTCTTCGCGATACTGACTACCAGACGAAGATTCGCTTCAATAATTCGATCCTTGGCCTTCTGGTCTCCTGCTTCCGCTCTCTTGGAAAGCTCAACCTCTTCCTCAGGGGATAAAAGCTTCACACTACCTATTTCCTTCAGATACATTCTGACAGGATCTTCGAGACTTACACCTTCCAGTGCGTCAACATCATCCAGCAGTTCAACTTCTTCTTCCTGATGATCGAGGAACTCATCATCGTCATCCTGTGCTTCCGGAATATTGATGATATCAATATTCTTCGCTTCCAGGAATTCGTATACATCTTCCATCTTATCCTCGTCAAACTCGAAGCCCTTGAACGCATCATTGATGTCGCTATAATCAAGCTCATTCTTTTTCTTTCTTGCCTTTTCCAGCAAATTATTCAAGATCTGCAAAAATACAGCTTCATCCATTGAATGTACCTCTTTCATGTTTTTCGTCGTCAACAAATACACCCTCTTAACAAACGTATAACGATAATACGGTCATTATCCTATATTAAACAAGTGTAACTTCTATTATAATGATATTTTTGAAAAAATCAATGGTAATCCGCAAATTTTTATAGATTTTTTAAACTTTTGCAAAATATTCTTCAATTTGAGCTTTAGATGCCTTCAGGCTGCCCTGAAACATCTCCTTTGAACCGCCGCCGCGGCCATTCAAAGCCTCATTCAGTGCCTTGCCTTCAGCCACAACGTCTGCATTTTTGCCGCCAAGGACATAGCGGTATCCATTCTCATCATCCCCGTCAAAGCATCCGCAGAGGCCGCTGCATTTTTCTGTCAGCAAATTAAAGGCATATCTTAAGTTGCCCTTGTCCATATGCTTGTCAAAGAAGCAGACATTCTGACCATTTTCAGGCAGTGCTGCAATCTTTTCCTGCAGGATGTCCATCTTCAGTCCATTCATCTCCTGCTTCAGTGCCAGACTCTCCGCCTTTAACTTCTCCACTGCCGCTGCCACCTCATATGGCTTTGCAGAAAGCTGCGCAGAGATATCATAGACATTGCGTTCCTTCTCAAGGGCATCTGCCAGGGCTCTGAAACCGCAGAGCATCTGAATACGCACGCCGCCTTTATATTTTTCCATACCAACAAGGCGGATCATGCCGATTTCACCAGTATTGTGTACATGGGGTGCGCAGCAGGCGCAGATATCATATCCCGGAATCTCTACAATACGAATCGGACCGTCAATCTCTTTCTTGCTGCGGTAAGGAATTTCCATCAGCTCTTCTCTGGACGGCCATGTAACCTTCACCGGCAGATTCTTCACCACCGCCTCATTGGCCTTATACTCGATCATGCGAAGCTGTTCCTTGGTAATCACGCCGTCAAAATCCATGGTTACAGCTTCACTGCCAAGATGAAATCCAACATTGTTCAGCTTAAAATGCTCATGGATCAGTCCTGAGACAATATGCTCCCCTGTATGCTGCTGCATATCAGAGAAACGCTTCTCCCAGTCAACAGAACCTGTGACCGTATCGCCTTCCCACAGAGGCTCCTTTACCCAGTGATAAATCACTCTGTCCTTCTCCAGCACCTTCTCCACCGGAATATCGTTAAGCGTACCTTTGTCACAGCTCTGACCGCCCTCCTCCGGGAAAAACATCGTCTGATTCAGTGTGATCTTATACAAATCACCATCCTGCTCACAGGATAACACACAGCCCTCAAACAATGTCTGATGGCTGTCCTCGTCAAAAAGTCTGATTGTTTCTATCATTTTATTTCATCCTTTCCTTTTACGAAACTTGAAGCACCTGTAATGAAGCTGTGAATATTTCTAGTTATCCAGGAATAACAATGTTTCGTAATCATATAATTCTTCAATAAAATATATCAATAGAATGATACCCTTTAACACATTTTTATTTTAATAGACTCCGGAACTTCTATAATACCAAATTGATAAAATATTCCATATATATAGGAAATCCCCCGTATATCACCCAGAGCCTTCGGCCGCTCTACGACAGGTTTGCCGCCGTTTTCTATCGTCAATTCAACAACTTTGTCATAAGCCCGGCGGATGGAACCCCATGCCAGACTTTTGCTGCCTTTGCGGCGATCGATCCACAGCTCTTTCGTATAACTGCCATTCCTGCCCTTCTTTAGATCATAGGAAAAAGGCAGACCTGTATATGTTTTAAAAAGCCTGCCTTTATTCTCAATCACCCACCTCCAGAGAGTCTCTTCTGAAGGGAGCTTGAATCGATTCATTATTTCATTATCCACTTTCAACATAACACTTTTATGATATACAATCTGATGCAAAGTTGCAAGTATAACTTCTTGTACAGTAGATTACTTTTCATATTTCTCAATCAGGCACTGATGTTCTTTATTATCATTGTCATAATTAATTCCAACCATCAAAATCTCACCTGTATAATTCGAAACTGACTGCGGATACTTTCTATCCTTTATCTGCTGCAAAGCGGTTTCTGCATTCTTCTTCCATTTTAATTCAACAATCATCGCCGGATAATCTTCCCGATATTCAGGCTTTGGAATATACACAAAATCTGCAAATCCTCTTCCAGTTGGCAATTCACGAATTGGCTTAAAATAATACTGCATTGCACTTAAATACGCAATTGCAAGCACGCTGCTCAACGAATTTTCATTATTATACTGAATAACAGATACATATTCATTATGAATTTTCTCAATCTGGTCTGCAACCGCTGCACCATCCATATCTAATGTTGCATTTAAAAGCTTTTCTGACTCCCGTTCAAACATATCCATCTCATTCCAAGCTTTACTCTCAACTGCCAACATCAATTCCTGCCTGATTTCTTCATTCGGAACAAATGCCGTTTTTCTTGACTGATCGTATCCGAGATAGCCTAAATGTATCATATAAGTCAGCACTTCATCCTTATTCCGAATATTCATTATGTCGTTTGTAAATGTTGCTGTATTGATCCTAACGGTACCACCAGAAAGCATCTCAATAATTGCGGTTTTCAATCCATCATAATTTCTATTAATAAAAGGTACAATTGCTTCATAAGATGCTGTTTCTGACCAATAGCTTTTAAATTCACCTTTTGTCATTACGCTGACAACAGCCCGAGGATTATAAACCTGATAATCATTCAAAAAATAGCCATCATACCATCTTTTGACTTTTTCAAAGTCCTGATGGTAGATTCCAGAAAGCTTATGGACCTCAGCCTCAGTAAACCCGATATACTGTGCTAAAACACTTGGACTCAGCATTGTAAATTCATCAAAATTATTTAATGCAGACTGCGTCTTCTCTTTCCTGATTGGCAAAATGCCTGTCAAATAAGCTAATTGAATATATTTTGTCGGTTCCGTTCCTTTAAATAAACCACGCAAAAAGCCAATATATTCATCTTGGACTTTTAAATTGGCAGCCTCATCGCGGATCATAGCATCCCATTCATCTATAATAATAATAAATCTCTTACCTGTTGCAGCATGAATACGTGCCAAAACTTCAGGCAAAGACTTCTTATCTTTAGTCACCACATTCGGATAATACTCACTCAATTCTCTAATCGTTTGCTCTGATATATATGATACAATATATTCCGGGCCACCCGCCGGTTCCATGCACCACTGCACATCCCAATGAATGACATCATACTTATTAAGATGTTTTTTGAAATCCGGCGATTGACTTATTTCCAAATTTGAAAACATCTCTTCCGAATCACAGCCTCTGCTATAATAAGCAGTCAGCATGTTTGCCGTAATGGATTTGCCAAAACGCCTAGGACGACTGTTGCATATATAAGCATCTGTGGATGCCAAAACACTATTTGTGTAATTAATCAGCCCACTCTTATCAACATAAATTTTTGCATTTAACGCTGCCTGAAACGCATCATTTCCAGGATTTACAAAACTCCCCATCAAATCTCACCTCCAACTGCTGCTTTTACATTGAATAATCGCAGCATTTTTCCTTCATTATAACTCTTTTCCTAATACATCATCCATTTGGCCAGATATCTGATATCTTAAATTTTTAAGGACTCTCATATGCATAGTTTATCGCTGGTGTAAAGACTTACACGTGTAAAGTATGCGGGTTTCAATACATCTCATGTTAAGGTTTATCATGGTCAGCCCAATTCAGTTTCATCAGAAACCAGGTTTCAATACATCTCATGTTAAGGTTTATCATAATTTCTCAGACCTGTTTTGGAGTCAATGTCTGTGCTTCAATACATCTCATGTTAAGGTTTATCTAACGCATTTAAGCCATTTTCCCCATATAAATTTTTATTTTTCCAATATATATGTATATATGCGGGTTTCAGGATTTTTTACTAACCTTTTCGGATTTATCTTCTTTTTATAGTATCATCTCACAAAAAGCCTTTATTTTCAATACGCCTGAAGGATTTTGTTTCCAGGCAGGTTGGTAAATTACAATCTTATCTTAATGCACAAATAGTGTTTTACCTTTTGATTTTGTATCGCTATTTCTTATCACTGTCTCTTTTACCGACCGGTCTTTTCATCCCGCTTTGCAATGACGATTCCGGTAAATGCCAATATCGCCGTGATAATCGGTGTGATGATGTTGAAGATTGCATACGGAAAATACGAGAATGCAGATATTCCAAGGACGCCATAGATGTACACGCCGCACGTATTCCATGGAATTAACGCCGATGTTACAGTGCCGGCACTTTCCAATGCATTTGACAGTGTCTTCGGATGCAGGTTCATTTTCCGATAGGCATCTGCATACATTCTTCCCGGAACGACTACAGATATATACTGTTCCGGCATGGTGATGTTGCAGAGAATGCATGTAATTTCTGTTGTGAGTACCAGAGTTGCCGGACGTTTGGCAAGACGAAGGATTTTGCTGACCACTGCCTCCAGCATGCCTGTTTTCTCCATGATGCCACCAAACATCATCGCAATCAATGTAAGGGATACCGAGAACAGCATATTGGAAATGCCACCGGTGCTGAGAAGCTTATCCAGTGCTGCAATTCCCGATTCACATGTATAGCCGTCCATGCCGACTACAAGGATATCACCAAAGTTGATGCCCAGCTGTGTAATAAAGCCCAAAATTGCGCCGACAAAGATACCGATGGTTATTCCCGGGATTGCCGGAACTTTGCATGCAACCAGCACAATAACAATAACCGGCGGAAGCAGCAGTATCGGTGAAATATTAAACACCGATGTAATACCCTGATTCATTTCAGCGACAGCACTCATATCCACTGCTGCCCCGCTCTGACCATATTGAAGTCCAAGGACTGCAAAGGCAGCCAGTGTAATGGCATAGGCACTTCCTGTAGGAAGCATCATAAATTTAATATGGGTAAAAATGTCCGTTCCGGCCATGGCTGGTGCAAGATTTGTTGTATCTGACAGCGGAGACATTTTATCTCCAAAATATGCACCTGAAATAACCGCACCGGCTGCCATAGGTGTCGGAATGCCAAGTCCTGTTGCTATGCCGATCAGTGCCAGTCCAATGGTTCCCATAGCGCCCCATGACGTTCCGGTCGCCAGCGATGTAATCGAGCAGATGATAACCGAAGCCACAAGGAAAATATGCGGTGACAATAATTGCATTCCATAATAGATCATCGTCGGAACAACACCGCTCAAAATCCATATGCCAACCAGAATACCTACGATCATCAAAATAATGACAGCCTGAAGTGCATTAAGAATGCCTTCCCGCATAGCCTCCTCTATAAAACGCCATTTATACCCCAGAAACAGTGCCATGGCCGCTGCCGCACATACACCGATAAACATAGAAATATGTACTCCGGCATCATATTTAATAATCCCGATTGCCATACAGAAAATAAGAATGCCAAACACAATCAGTGAATGGATCAATTTCGGCTTTCGGGGCTGCTTTTCCTCTTTTGATTCCAAATGCGCTTCCCTCCTGTTTCTAAAAAATTAATTCTGCCCAATACTTCATCATGAAAAGAACTGCGCCCCTTGCTCTGAATCTTCATCCCCAGCAATTAGCGCAGTTTCCTATTTCATCTCAATTGTAAATCTTATAAATCTGCAAAAAGATCTTCTTTGTAGATGCCATCTGCCAGCATCTGTCTGAAGCTTTCTTTGACAGCTGCAACGTCCTCATGATACGTCATGCCATACCATGTATCATTGGTACGAAGGACTTTGACAGACATCTGTCCTTTCTTCAGCAGTTCGCCGATATAAATCGGAATCAAATATTCGGCCTTCAGAGGATTCGCCGGCACTTCTTCCTTGAAGAATTCTGCAAATCCCTTCTCAAGTGTCTGAAGGAAGTCCGGTGTCAGTCCCCACATATTCATAGAAACAAGTGACTCTGTATCCAGCTTCACACCATCGGCCTCAGCACCGTCCGCTGTCTTGACAATGTTCTTTGTCTCAACAACTTCTGTCAGATTGTGATCTGCATCCATCTTGCAGATACCGCGGGTAACACCGCCGTTGTCAGATAATGTATTCTTCAGCACAAAACCGGCCATACAGGACTTGCCGCCCTCAACCAGGTAGTTGTGAACTGCCTTAAAGCCTTCTTTGCCATAGTAATCATCTGCATTGATCACAATAAATGGTGTTGTGATCAGATCCTTGGCTGCAAGTACAGCCTGGCCTGTTCCCCATGGTTTTGTACGGCCCGCAGGAAGCTCACCCGGAATATCATTGATATCCTGGAATGCATAATCTACAGTTACATTGTGTTCTGCACAGATTGCTGAAATTCTGCTGCCGATGACTTCTCTGAACTCTTCCTCGATGTCTTTGCGAATAATAAAAATTACTTTGTTAAAACCAGCTTCAATGGCATCATGAATAGAATAATCCATGATGATATGACCCTTTTCATCAACAGGTTCTAACTGTTTGATACCGCCGCCAAAACGTGAACCGATACCGGCAGCCATAATTAATAATGTTGTCTCCATGAAAGCAACAACCTCCTTTATTTATTCTGTCTCTGAGACTGTATCACTCTGAGTCCCGTCTGTCGGTTCATAAAAGTGATCAATCACATACTGTCGGAGCTGTGATTCATCCGGATAAAATTCCATAAACTCTTCGCCCTTGACATTCTCACCATCAATCGTATCAATGGTTGGTGCCGGGCATTCGCCCAGAAACTCACCCAGATCCTGAAGCTGTCCTGCTGTACAATCCGATGTCAGATCATCACTGATGGACAGAATCAAATCCGCAGCAAACCCGTCATCTCCGCTGAGCTTGTTGGTCAGACCCTTATAAAGTTCACCCATATACTGGCGCTGACGCTCCATACGGTGAAGATTGGTACTGTCATCCAGTCCCTTACGGGTTCTGACATAGGTCAGGGCCTGCTTTCCCTCAAGGGTCACTTCAGCACCCTTGACAAGGGCAGGATCAGCACTGGTCATATCATCCAGTACTGTCACCGTCACACCGCCCACAGCATCATTGATAATTGGTACCGCATCCATGGTCAGTGACAGATAATGGTCAATCGAAATACCGTACAGAAGATTGGATACCGCCTTTACTGTATTACGGCAGCTGTCCTTGCCGCCGGTTCCGTAAGTATGGGCCAATGCCAGCTGTCCGGTAAAAGTACCGGTGGACTTGCCGGCCACACCATAACTCTCGATATCCGTCATCGTATCACGGTTTAACTGCAGAATCTGACAGGACTGATTCGCCTTGTCCAGTATCAGCAGCAAAAGAAAATCTGTCTGCCTTGTGTTGACATAGTCTGCATCCTCTTCACCGGCTTCAAACTTATCCTCACCCATAATCAGCACTGTCTCAAGATTGTCCTTCAGACGGTACCACTGATTACCATAGTAAATCTTCTCGCCTTCATTGTCAACCTGATTCTGTGTATTCTCCGCAGCTGCTTCACGATGACGGCGGCCGTTATCCCAGATAACGACCGCCGCAATACAAATGATTAGCAGAAGCAGCACGGCCACACGCCGGACAACCTTTTTCAATTGATGATATTTCTTTCTGCCTAATCTTCGTTTTAATTTGTTCATTCGAATTTAGAAACCAGCTTTTCTGTTCTTGCCTGTCATTACGAATGCTGCACAAGCACCAACAAGGATCATCGCTGCAACTGCTGCTACAACTGTCATGTTGATATCACTTGTCTGAGGTGAAGCAGGACCATTTGGATTAACAGCTACTGCTGCACTGTCTTTGATAAAAGCAACTGGGCAGAACTTGTCAAATGTAACATCTACTGTACCATCAGAATTGATATTGATACCCTTCTGGTCTACCATTTCCCATTTTGTGCCATCGCAGTTAACCATGGACATAAGAACTTCGCCCTGTTTTGCACCAAGGTCGAATTTGATAGTAATTGTGTTGCCGTCTTCTTCCAGTTTCTTCTGAGCATCTTCAGGAAGAATAACATCAAAAAGATCGCTGACAACGAGATCTTCAACTTTTACATCACTTGTAATACCAGCCAGAGTTGTCTCGATTTCAGGGCAGATATCTTTCAGAGAAGCTGCGTTCTTGATTTCATCATTGGCTTTCTTCAGTTCATCAGAAGCTTCAGAAGATGAAATAGGAACAACCTTGATCTGATCCATAGGAATGCCTTCTACTTCGTTGCCGTCCTTATCATAGATGATCGCGCCAACTTCTGTACCATCGGCTGTCTTTGTTGCAACAACCTTTGGGGCCTCCTTCTGAGTTACACTAGGTGTAAAATTGTCTGCAAATGCAGGTACTGCACTAACACATACCAGTGCAGCTGTGAGTAATAAAGCACTTAATTTTTTCTTCATTCGAATCTCCTCCATTCATTGCTACATTACTTGTTGTCATTGTTACATTGTGCCACCACCAGAAACCTCTTCTGGTTATTGCCCTTCAAGCAGGTTGAAAGGATAATACTGTTGGTATCGGCACTTTTATATGCCTTTTGATCGATACAAGCACCCAGTGCCCGGGTCGAAAGGATATCTTGATAAAATATATTGGCCACACGCTGTCTGCTGAAATCATAATTATACAGAATATGTGACTTGTCAAATGGAACTGCCGCAAAAACAGTGTAGTGCAGCTCTCTGTCAGGAAGATAAATGATAATCTCCTGATGTTCCTTCAAAGACGCCTCATCAGAATAAATTGTCTGAAGTGAACCAAACATCTCGCCATTGTCCATATCATGACCATAGATCACAGTCATCGGATCTTCCATCGTCGTACTGTTGTAGGAATGCTCCGTAAACAGACAGCCGGCAATGGCATGATTACCCTTGTAATCCCTTCTCAGATAATATTCATCCTCTGTCGGATGCTGCAGAATCGGATAACTGATATCTGTTCCCGGAATCTCCAGCCACGCATAAATATCTTCATTCGTCGCCTTCAGGCTGTCAAAATCAATCGGACTGACATAAGCCTCTGTCTCAGAAGCAGTTTCACTCTCAGAGCTTGGAACCGTCTCTGTCTCAGCTTCCGTCTGACGGTACTGCGACAGATCCTCATGATGATTCTCCCAGGGACGCCACAGGGCCATAACCAGAACAACAGCTGCCGCAATCATGATAACGATCAGCCACTTTCTCTTACCCATTATCTATCGCCTCCCTGAAAAAAATAATCTTCCGTCTCCTTCAGTTTCTGTACAGCATCTCTTCCGCCCTTCTCCCGAAGCACCTTCATCGCTTCTCCGATCTTCGGCGGACGGGATGTCAGATTATGGCAGTCACTGCCGAGAAAAAATCCATCCACACCCCGGATCAGCTTCATCACTTTCCTCCTGGTATTCCATGAGAAAAAAGCTTCTGCATTAAACTGGAAGATGACGCCTTCATCCGTAAGGCGATCCAGCATATCCCGGGAAGAGAACTTGAAGTAACGATCCACATGCGCCAGAACAACCTGAAGATGTGCCATCTCATTGAGTCTGAGAATCTCTTCCACTGTATGATTCGTCCACTTGACAAAAGGCATCTCCACAAGAAGCAGCTTCGTCCCGGTAATCCTGAAATCCATCACTTCACGGGTATGGGAGATGCCGTCAAACCAGGCAAACTCAGCCCCTCTGTGAAGCTGCAGTCTCTTCTCCGGGAGTACAGCCTGAAGCTTCGCCCAGGCATGCTCCCGCTTCTCAAAGAAATGATCCGGCTGATCCCTCCATGGATAGAAATGAGGGGTAAAAACAACCGTCTCTGCCTTCTGTTTCTGTTCCATCGAAAGCAGCTCCAGACTCATCTCTACAGATCGGCTGCCATCATCAATGCCCGGCAAAATATGTGTATGTAAATCTATCAACGGAATCACTCTTTTCCAGACTTAAGGGCCTTCTTCTTTGGCTGCTTCATCGCTCTCTGACTATATTCATAGCCGTAGCTGTATTCATAGTTCTTCTTGTACTGCTTATCCTGGGTGTTCGCCATCGTCATGACCATACCAAGGATATTGGCTTTGACATAACGGAGCTTCGTAATGGTATCATCCAATGTCGGCTGAAGACAATAATTCTGACGTACAACCACAATCATACCATCCAGCTTCTCTGACATAACAAGGGCATCTGTTACGACACCTACCGGCGGAAAGTCAAAAATAATATAGTCAAAATAGTAAGCCCACATCTCCAAATACTTGTCCATATTCTTGGAATTCAAAAGCTCTGAAGGGTTCGGCGGAATATCACCGGCCAGGATCAGACTGAAATTGCGGTCCCCCTCCGGTTTGAGAAGTACAGACTCCAGACTGGTCATACCTGCCAGAATATTGGATAAACCCTTGCCGCTCTCAATCCCCAGTTTCTGATGGATACTCGGCAAACGCATATCCGCATCTACCAGAAGCACCTTCTCACCATTCTGAGCAATCGTATAAGCCAGATTCAGCGCCGTCGTTGATTTGCCTTCACCTCGCATACTGCTGGTAACACCAATCATCTGACACTTCTTGCCTGTCGGCAGAGCAAACATCAGATTCGTTCTCAGAAGCTTATAAGCCTCTGTTCCCGCAAAACTCACATCCGGTCCAAAAACAATCTTTCGTTTATTATCCATTGCGCTTACCTGCCTTCTTGCCGTATTCTCCATAGCTGTTATATCTTGATCTGGAAGATGTCTTCTGAGTCAGATCCGGCACAGATGCCAGAATCGGAATATCATAGCGCTTCGTCAGCACTTCCGGAGACTTCACGCGCTTATCAAGCATCATCATCAAAATAATAATACCGCAGCTCAGCACCAGACCAAGGGCCACACCCATAACAAGATACTTGGCCACATTCGGTGAATAAGGCGCTGTCGGTACAACAGCATACTGCACAATACGCGGTGAACTGCCATCCACAATATCAGAGATATGATCCGGCAGCACTTCTACGATGGTATTGGCCAGCATACAAGCTTCCTCTGGATCCTTGTCTTCCACAACAATAGAGAATACCTCTGTACTATCCACTGAAGAAGCAGAAATCATACTTACCAGCTGTTCATAAGTATAAGAAACATTCGCCTTCTCAATAACATCCTCAATTGTTGGCCTGGACTTCAAAATAACAATATAAGTGTCAACCAGACCTTTCGCTGCATTCAAATCCGTCAAACTGATGGAAGTATTTCCAACTGAAAGATTAGAGTTGTTGACATACACCTTCGCTTCTGAATGATAAAGCGGCGTGATCAAAAAATTCGCATAAGAAAAAGCCGCTGCACCAAACACGATCATACTGAGCACAATAACCCAGAAATGACGCCAGAGCTCACCTGCTACTTCCAGCAGGTCAATTTCAATTTCATCATTGTTCTCTCGTTCCATAAACATCCTTTCCTCATTTTCATTAGTCCGGCAGACTATAATCTGCCATTAAATCATATTACATTATATAAAAGAAAGTGCAAAAAAGCAATAGTTTGACATAAAATGACAATAATGGTTCATTTTACATACAAAAAAGGTCCCATGAAACCATCTGTAGATAATGATATCATGAAACCTTAATTGAGTAAAGGCGGAACTCTGCTTATAAGGACTTCATTCTCCGTTATAATTGAGAATATCCTTCGCCCACTCACCCGTCAGCGCATCTACCGATGCTGATGTGCTTCTTGCTTCACGCCGATAATAAACATACACAAAGCAAGACTAAAGCTGTTTTCTTGCCTTCATCACTCCGAAGTATACCACACCGCCAACTACGCCGCCAACCGTGTTATAAAAAATATCCGAAATCTGGAATGTACCCAGCCGCAAATTCCATTCCCATTTTGTTGCTGATTTTATATAGTGGAACAAGATCCGGCGCATTTTTGTCCTGGACAGTCATGCCAAAACCAACATCCTTCATTCCCATTTTCCGCAATTTCTTCAGTGTACGGTAGCCTCTCTGGAAACCATTTTCAAGACCACGAATCTCATTATTCGTCTGTTCCAGACCTTCGATGGAAATTCGAATACCGATCTGTGGAAATTCTGTACAAAGATCAACAATACGATCTGTGAAGAAACCATTCGTTGAAATAACGATACGATCTGATTTCTTATACAATTCTCGTACAATATCCTTCAAATCAGTGCGGATAAACGGCTCACCGCCAGTAATATTTGTAAAATACATCTTCGGCAGTTTTCTGATTGTTTCAATACTGATTTCCTCTTCTGGCTTGGAAGGTGCTTTATAGCGGTTGCACATCGAGCAACGCGCATGACAGACATCAGGTCTAAAATCATCCAGCACTTTGCGAAGCTGTACTCGTGCTTCCTTGCTGTAAATGGTCTTGATTGGATAGGTTATCTTGGACAGTTTGCTGCCGCCGTGGAAGTCCATGTCACTTGTGTAAGCGTTGACCTTGTTTCCAACACAGCGGCCTTTATGCTCCATTCCAAAGTACTGTACCTCATGTCCCATCTTCTGGAGATATTCTCCCAGTTTAAATATGTAGGTTTCTGATCCGCCGTTGGGATACAGAAATTTCCTTTACTACGCATCTCTCCGGCGAAATACAAAATGTCGGTGCAAAATGTTCACTTACTACTACATATAGTGTTTGCCTATTTTTGAGCATAAAAAATAGGCCGTCAACCAAAAGATTGACAGCCTAAAAATCGGTGCAAAAAGCTCACTTATTTAATTGTAGAGTCCTGCCCACCTGGTTCCCTGTTGTGATAAACTATAGTTGTAACAGTAGTGGCTGATAAGATATACTAATGATTATAAGGAGAGATTATTATGCCACACGTTTATGAACCAGAGTTTAAAAGAAAACTTGTCCGTCTGCAT
>Ga0129312_1000038_pt1 | contig 137025 bp, 118 predicted proteins | sample O827metagenome_FD_94434 | JGI IMG/M metagenome (GOLD analysis project Ga0129312, IMG submission 94434) | Orangutan group fecal microbial communities from Wisconsin, USA - O827 metagenome | ecosystem: Host-associated > Mammals > Digestive system > Large intestine > Fecal | place: USA: Wisconsin... | reverse complement strand
TCATACAGACCCTCACCAAAGGCCGCCACAATGTTCTTGCGGCGCTGGGTGGACAGGGCAATGGGGAAGCAGTCCCGGGACACGGCAATAATGCCCAGCTTGACTTCAGGGATGTTGTTCATAATTTTACGCTCCTTCTAATACATTATATAATATATTATTTCGCGTTTCGTTCCGCTTCCTGCGGGGCACAGAATCGCTCCCTTTATTATAATTCCCGGAGGGGAAAAAGTCGATAGCTTCTCAGTTGACAATATAGCCAAATTATCTGGATTAGTTTGCGATTTTCCCCCGGGGTATTATGTGGAAAATGCGAAGAAACGCCGATTTTGACAAAAGCTGTGCCATCCATTGACAAAATGCAAATTGGGGATTTACATTGATAAAAAGCCGTGCTATAATCCTCGAACCAATGAAAAAACCATGTGGAGGGCATCCCAAAAATGGAAAAAGCCAAGCGCATCACCGACATGACCCAGGGCAGCCCCTGGCATCATATCATCACCTTTTCCATGCCCCTGTTGGTGGGCAATCTGTTTCAGCAATTCTACAATCTGGTGGATTCCCTGGTGGTGGGCAACTACGTGGGAGCGGACGCTCTGGCGGCGGTGGGCACCTGCGGAAGCCTGGGCTTTCTGTTCTTTTCCCTGAGCTCCGGCCTGGCCATCGGCATCGGCATTCTGGCCGCCCAGTTCTTCGGGGCCCGGGATGAGGAGATGATCCGGGCCACCATTGCCAACTCCGTGTATATCCTGGTAATTGCCGGGACGGCGGTGAGCCTGGTGGGCTACTTCGGGGCCTCCTGGCTGCTGCATCTGCTCCGGGTGCCGGAGGAAGTGTTTGCCATGTCCCTGACCTATCTGAAGGTGACCAGCCTGGGCATTGTGGCAGTGGCGCTGTATAACGGCGTGGCCGCCCTGCTCCGGGCCCTGGGCGACGCCCAGTCCCCCCTGTATTTTCTGATTCTGTCCTGCGTGATGAACGTTGTGCTGGATTTGGTCTTTGTGCTGTATCTGAATATGGGGGTTTACGGCGTGGCCCTGGCAACCATTATTTCCCAGCTCTTCTCCTTCCTGGTCAGCGTGGTATACGCCTGGAAGAAGGTGGCCTATTTCCGCCTGAGCCGGGAGGAATGGCGGCCCCATTGGCGGATTGTGGTCCGGTGCATGAACCTGGGTGTGCCCATGGCCCTGCAAAATGCCCTGATTGCCCTGTCCACCATGATTTTGCAGGGCGTGGTGAACAGCTTCGGCCAGACGGTGATGGCCGCCTACACCGTAATGGGCAAGGTGGAGCAGCTGGTGGGTATGCCCTATGGGGCACTGGGCACCGCCATCACCAGCTTCGCCGGGCAGAACCTGGGGGCAGGGAAAATCGATCGGGTGAAGCAGGGCTACAGGGTCTCCTGGCTGCTGGTGCTGGGGCTGAGCATTGCCATGCTGCCCTTCTTCTGGCTCCTGGGGGGCAAAATCGTCCAGTGCTTCGTTAACGATGCCGACGTGATTGCCATCGGGGCCAAGGCCCTGCGGATTAACAGCCTGTTCTACTTCCCCCTGGGCATGATTTACATTCCCAGAGGGCTGCTCAACGGCTGCGGCGATGCCCGGTTCAGCCTGATTAACGGCGCTGCGGAGGTGATTTGCCGCATTATTTTCGCCTCCGTGCTGGTGCGCATCCCCGGGGTGGGCTACTGGGGCATCTGGCTGACCCAGGGCCTCACCTGGACCGTCACCAGCCTGGTGTGCATCCACCGCTATGCCAAGGGAAAGTGGCAGCACCTGACCTTGGTGCAATGAATTTTTTACGGAATCGGCGTGCTTCGGCACGCCTTTTCTTTTTGGGCGAAATGATTGGTTTTTCTCTGCCCGGAGGGGCTGTTTTGTAAAGAAAGCTGAATTTAACAAAAAATATCAGAATTGCCAATTCCATTTTGTGGATTCTGCTGTTATACTAAATGCGTACACAGGGAATCTCCCCTGGCGTTCAAAAAATTTAATTCAGGAGGAAACACCGATATGAAGAGAATCATTGCAATGCTGCTGGCAGTGTGCATGGTCATGGGTTTGGCCGTCTACGCCGCAGGTACCGCCTCTGCCGAGGATGACGTGAAGTCCATCATCGCCCAGGCACAGGATATGACCCTGGAAGAGCTGGCCAAGAAGGCCATCGAGGAATCCAACGGCAAGAAGTTCTACGGCGTGGGCAACTCCAGCCGTGGCAAGAGCGCTCTGCCTCTGTTCATTGCCTATCTGCAAACCATCGACCCCAGCTACAACATGGAGTTCGAGTGGCAGCAGCCCAAGAACAACAAGATTTTCGACCAGCTGACCGCTGACTCCCTGAAGCCCACCGGCACCTTCGCCATGACCCTGATTCAGGACGGCAACCAGATTCAGTCCAAGATGGTGGACACCGGCGTGCTGGACACCTTCATCCCCAAGGACTGGGCCGAGGCCAACGGCACCACCGCCGCTGACTACGAGGGCTTCCTGCCCCTGCAGACCCTGAACAAGGTGTTTGAATACAACTGCACCGGCGACAAGACCTACACCAACTGCTGGGACTTCGTAGCCGAGGGCGAGCATGGCCTGTTCATGGACATCGACTCCGAAATCGTGGGCAAGAACTTCCTGTACATGCTCACCGAGGATACCTACGCCGCATGGCTGCGGGAGGCCTATGAGGCTCTGCCCGCCGACCAGCAGGCTTACTTCGCACCTGTCATCGAAGAGATGCAGTCCGACGCCGAGGACCTGGGCCTGGGCGAGGACGGCGCTTACGCCCTGGCCTGGATCAAGCTGTGGGTGGAGAGCTACTCCGCACAGACCGACGACGGCCCCATCTGCAACACCCTGGTTTCCAACTCCGCTACCGACCAGTTCGGTCTGCTGGTGTACTCCAAGCTCCGCTCCGTGGAAGAGTCCGACACCGTCTCCGTGAACAACGTGAAGGTTGCCGCTTACCAGGACGGCTATCAGGGTATCGGCGGCTATGGCTACTGCCATTACCTGTTCGTCACCGACAATTCCCCCATGCCCTGGACCGCCTGCGCATTCATCGCCTACATGACCTGCACCGTGGACGGCTTCTCCGCCTGGGGCAAAGACATGGGCGGCTACTCCTCCAACCCCACCGTGGCTGCTGACAACGAGGCCAAGTTCCACCACATGACCGGCGGCATGGCCGAGGACGGCACCACCGTGGAATTCGCTGCCAAGAACGACGCCGGCTACGACTGGTGGACCAACCAGGGCAAGCTGGTTCTGGAAGATCCCCAGTACTGCGCAGACGTTGCCTTCACCGTGGGCAGCTGGATTGAGATGCTGGACAAGTACAGCGCCGACTAACCGGTTATGCAGGCGCTGAGGACACTCAGTTCTAACTAAACGCAAATCGGGCGCCTCTGGAAATTCTACATTCCCAGAGGCGCCCTTTTTAGACCACCCCCATGCCAGATTTCGCACCTTCGTAGGGGCGATGAAAATTGCCCGCGCCCCCACGGTTTCGCGAGCACCCGGTTGAATGGGAACGTTTCCCGGCTCCCTCTCTGAGGGAGCTGGCAGCCCGAAGGGCTGACTGAGGGAGTGTCGTTCGTTGGTTGTTCCGGGCCAGTGGGTTACGCACCCGCTCATATATACTCTGAAATTTTTGAGTGCATACGTTCATCGTAGTACACTCCCTCAGTCTCGCATTCGCTCGACAGCTCCCTCAGAGAGGGAGCCGGGAGGGGTGCGTACCGTTCAACGTGCCGGTCGGAAACCGCAAGATTGCGGGCGATTTTCATCGCCCCTACGAAACTCAGAGGTGGGGACATTTCACCATTCAATGGGGGACACTCCCTCAGTCAGCTTCGCTGACAGCTCCCTCAGAGAGGGAGCCGGGAATGGGTGCGTACCGTTCAACGTGCCGCTCGGAAACCGCAACGTTGCGGGCGATTTTCATCGCCCCTACGGGACTCAGAATGTTTTACATTCCACCATACAACCGAGCGCAAAAAATTTACCGTATCGGAACCATCTCAAAGCGTAACTAAAAAAGGAGCGCGCCATGAATAAAAATCAGACTTTGGCAGCCAGTCCCTTCCGGATTTGGCTGAATAAGGTGGGCACCTTCCTGTCCAAGCCTTATAATGTGATTCTTCTGGTGCTGGGTATTGTGGTGACCATCACCACCGTGGCCCCCATTGTGGCCATTGTTAAGGATACCCTCACCATCCATCCGGGCACCATCGATGCCCACCTCACCGGCCAGACCAGCGGCTTTACCCTGGTGAACTACACAGACCTGTTCACCAGCCGCATGGCCAAGAAAAATCTGTGGATTCCCCTGCTCAATACCGTGTATCTGGCAGTGGGCACCTGCGTGGTATCCATCCTCTTCGGCGGTATTTTCGCATTTCTGATAACCAGAACCAACCTGGCCTGGCGGAAATATCTCAGCTCTATTTTCATCTTCCCCTACATCATGCCCCAGTGGACACTGGCCGTGGTGTGGCAGAACCTGTTCAACTCCAACACCGTCACCCGGACCTCCAACGGTCTGCTTGCCAGCCTCTTCGGCATTACCATGCCCAAGTGGTGGTGCCAGGGTCTGTTCCCCAGCCTGGTGGTGCTGGGCCTGCACTACGCCCCCTTCGCCTATATCCTCATTGGCGGCATCTTCCGCAACATGGATGCCAACCTGGAGGAGGCTGCCACCATCCTGGATACCCCCAAGTGGCGCACCATGACCCGGATTACCCTGCCCATGGTCAAGCCCGCCATTCTGTCCACCATCCTGCTGGTCTTCGGCAGTGCCATGGGCTCTTACCCGGTGCCCCATTACCTGGGCCTGACCACCCTTTCCACCAAGTATGTGTCCATGAACTCCAAGTACACCGGCGAGGCCTCTATTCTGGCCATCATTATGATGATTTTCGGCGTGGCCATTATGCTGCTGAACCAGCTGAGCCTCACCAGCCGGAAGAGCTACACCACCGTCACCGGCAAGTCCGGCCAGATTTCCAAAATCAATCTGGGCAAATACGGCAAGTACATCATCGCTGTTTTGCTGGTGTTCATCACCTTCTTCACCAGTATTTTCCCCATTGTCTCCTTCGCCTTTGAGACCTTCCTGCCCAACCCCGGGGACTACTCCTTCCTGTATACCGGAAATACCAACAACCTCACCACAAAATGGTGGGTCACCAACGAGAACATCACGGAAAACGGCATGTACGGTCAGAAGGGCATCCTGTATAACGAGACCATCTGGCACGCCTTCCGGGGCACCATGCTGGTAAGCATCGCCTGCGCCCTGATTGCCGGCACCATCGGCACCCTGATTGGCTACGCCGTATCCAAGCAGAGAAGAAGCAAATGGGCCAATTATGTCAACTCCATGGCCTTCCTGCCCTATCTGATGCCCTCTCTGGCTGTGGGCGCTGCCTTCTTCATCCTGTTCTCCACGGACAAAATCAACCTGTTCAATTCCTATACCCTGCTGATTATTGTGGGCACCATCAAGTATATCCCCTTCGCCAGCCGGAACGCCCTGAACTCCATGCTCCAGCTCTCCGGCGAGATTGAAGAGGCCGCCATCATCCAGGATATCCCCTGGTTCAAGCGAATGACCCGCATCATCATCCCCATTCAGAAATCCTCCATCATCAGCGGCTACCTGCTGCCCTTTATGACCTGCCTGAGAGAACTGAGCCTGTTCATGCTGCTGTGCGTCCAGGGCTTCATCCTCTCCACCACCCTGGACTATTTCGACGAAATGGGACTGTACGCATTTTCCAGCGGCATCAATCTGCTGCTGATTGTCACCATTCTGGTGTGCAACACGCTTGTCAATAAGATTACCGGCGCAAGCCTGGACGAAGGAATAGGAGGTTAATACCATGCCCGAAATCAGATTGGAGCATGTGACCAAGCACTGGGGCAAGTTCTACGCAGTGGACGACCTGGATTTGGTCATCAAAGATAACGCATTCGTCACCCTGCTGGGCCCCTCCGGCTGCGGCAAAACCACCACATTGCGGATGATTGCCGGACTGGAAACCCCCACCAGCGGCCGCATCACCATCGGCGACAAGGTGGTGTTCGACAGCCGCCTGGGCATCAACATCCCCGCCAACAAGCGGAAGGTGGGCTTCCTGTTCCAGAACTACGCCCTGTGGCCCAACATGACCGTGTACCAGAACATCTCCTTCGGCCTGGCCAATATCAAAGAGGAGATGCCCCTGTACAATTTCGAAATCAAGAACGCCGCCCGGCTGGCGGAAATTCTCTCCCGCCCCGAGGACGTGACCAAGGTGCTGGAGGAGTGCCGGGACAAGAAGGGCAAGCTGGACGAGAAGAAGGCCATTATCAAGCTGATTGATGCCTTCACCATCTCCCAGTACACCGCAAAGAAGCTCTTCGCCTACCGCCTGGAAAAGCCCAGGGATATGTCCGGGGAAATCGCCCCCCTGAAGGCCAAGGTAGAGGCCGCCATGGCCGCCAAGCTGGTGACCAAGGACTTCCAGGTGATTCGGGAGGGGAAGCCCGTCACCTCCCTCCGGAAGCTCACCAAGGAGGAAATTGACCTGTCCGTCCGCCGGGTGGCCCGGATCGTAAAAATCAGCATGTTCATGGACCGCTACCCCGCCGAGCTCTCCGGCGGCCAGCAGCAGCGTGTGGCCATCGCCCGTACCCTGGCCCCGGAGCCCCTGGTGCTGTTTATGGACGAGCCCCTGTCCAACCTGGATGCCAAGCTCCGGCTGGAAATGCGCTATGAATTGCAGCGGCTGCACCTGGAAACCGGCTCCACCTTCGTCTACGTCACCCACGACCAGATGGAGGCCATGACCCTGGCTACCCAGATCTGCCTGATCAACAACGGCGTGCTCCAGCAGTACGATGCGCCGCTGACCGTCTACGCCAAGCCCAACAACCTGTTTGTGGCCGACTTCGTGGGCAACCCCTCCGTCAACTTTGTGGAGGCAAAGGGCAGCCAAAGGGCCGACGGTGCTCTGGATCTGACCATCCTGGATGGCGTGAAGGCCACCTTCACCCCCAGCCAGCAGCTGAACCTGGCGCAGTGGTTCGCCCAGCGGGACCGGCGCAAGGCAGAAAAAGCCGCCGCCCAGAAGGAAGCCGCCGCCCAGAAGGGCTATGTGGAGAAGGGCAATAAGGACGAGGTGTTCCGCTACCACATCTCCATGGTGAACGAGCAGGACGATGCCATGATGGAAGAGCCGGTGCTGACCAACGAGGATTTGGTGCTGGGCATCCGCCCCGAGCTGCTGCACATCGACCCCAATGGCCCCCTGGAAGGAGAAATCTACGGTGCCATGCCCACCGGCATGGAGTCCACCATCAAAATTCGCCTGGGCAATTTCCTGCTCACCGGCGTGGTCTTCGGCAATACCCTGTTCAAGCTGGGTGAGAAAATCCGCCTCAGCATCTCCGGCAACGCCGTCATGCTCTTCGACCGCATCAGCGGCGAACGCATCACCTCCGGCACCCTGACGTTCTGAGGAAACTCTGAATAAATCGTCTGCGGCTGAACGGCGGATCTTTTGCTCCCAGACTTCGGTATGAAAAGCGGAGAATACACAAAGTATTCCCTCGCTTTCCATACCTTGCCTGGAAACAAAATCTCTCGCCGTCAGCTCTTGCCGATTTCATCAGAGCTTCCTTACTGCGCCCCTGTGACCCTCACATCACAGGGGCCTTTTTGCGCTTAGAAACGCAAACCACTGTCCCTTGTCCACCCCGGCCGGGGGGTGGTGCTGGTGTTTTTATAGGATGGGGCAAAAAGCGCCCCGGCAGCTGGGGGGGCTGTCGGGGCGCTGTGTATTTGTGGGGGGTTACTGGCCGGTCATGATGCGGACGATTTCGTGGTCGGTATCCCGCATACCCTCCCGGCCCAGGCGGCCGACGCTGAGGATGGTTTCCTCCACCCCCTTCTGGACGATGCCCTCGCCGCCGTAGAACTGGTGGCCGTGGAGGTACATCTGCCAGCCCAGCAGCCCGGCATCCACGGCGCAGGCAATTTTTGCAGCGCAGGAGGGCTTGGCTCCGTCGCAGATAATGCCAGAGGCAATGGCCAGGGAGTTGACCAGGGTGTGGGTGATAACCTGATAGTCACCGCCGTTGAGCCAGGCGATGGCGGCTCCGGCGGCACAGCCGGCGCAGACTGCGCCGCAGTAGGCGGACAGCCGGCCGATGCCGGTTTTCAGATGGAGGGTAAGCAGGTTGGACAGCAGCAGGGCCCGGAGCAGCTCCCGGTGGGACTTGCCCAGCTCCTGGGCGTAGGCAATCACCGGCAGACTGGCGGTCATGCCCTGGTTGCCGGAGCCGGAGTTGATGATAACAGGCTTTTCGCAGCCGCTCATGCGGGCATCGCTGCCCGCCGCCGCTGCGGCTCTGGCCCGGATGGTGACATCGTTGCCGTACATATCCAGCAGGGTCTTGCCGATGGCCGCACCCCAGCGGCCGGTGAGGCCCTCTTGGCTGATGGCGGTGTTATAGGCAATCTGGCGCTCCAGAATAGGGGCCACCGGCTCCAGGGGGGCGGTTTCGGCGTATTCCAGGATATCCCGGACGTTCAGCCGCTCATAGCCCTCCGGGTGGCTTTCGTCCACCTGGGGACTGCCCTGGAAGAGGGCCTGTCCGTTTTTCTCAATAAGGACAATATTGGTGTGGCAGCTGGTGATGCGGACCCGAACCCGGTCCGTTTCCCCTTGCAGCTCCACCAGAATATCGAAAATTTCATCCGACTGGGCAGGGCGGACACAGATGGGCACCTCCTGCAAAAACTGCCGGATGGCCCTGCGCCCCGCATCGTCCACCCGGCTGATGACCTGAAGCACCTGGGAGGCATCTCCCGCAGCGGCACCTGCGGCCACGGCAGCCTCCAGCCCCTTCAGCCCATCGGTATTGGGCACCACGACGCTTTTCACATTTTTAATAATATTGTTGCTGACAACCAGCTCCGCCCGCACCGGGGCACAGCCCAGCACCTCTCTGGCCTTGGCAGCCGCATAGGCAATGGCAATGGGCTCCGTGCACCCCATAGCAGGCACCAACTCCGCCCGGAGAATCGCAGTATACAATTCAGCCAGTTCCGGCGATAATGACATATTTTTATACCTCCCTCGGCCATTTTCGGCCGGTGATGACAATCCCATGGCACTGATTATACTGTCCCCCCATTGGATTGTCAACCGACAAAGGGGCCGGATGCCGCCTCCGGTGCGCCCCTCACCTTTGGGTGGATTCGCGTTGGATGACGGTGCATTTCAGCATGGTGGTGTGGTGGGCGGGTGGGGTGCCGGTGAGGATGTTCAGGAGCTCTTTGGCGGCGGTCTGGCCGATTTCGAAGAGGGGGGGCGCTACGGTGGAGAGGCGGGGGCGGCAGACGGAGGAGATTTGCCGGTTATCGAAGCCTATCAGCCGCAGGTCCTTGCCCACGGTGATGCCGTGGGCGTTGCAGTAGTCCAGCACCCCCAGGGCCATCAGGTCGTTGTGGGCGAATATGGCGGTAACCCCTGCCTCCACCAGCTGCCCGGCCAGGGCAAAGCCGCTGTCCTGCTCCCAGTCCCCGGCCAGGGTCAGGGAGGGGTCATAGGGCACGCCGTGGGCGAAGAGCGCCCGCTGGTGGCCCCGGGTACGGTTGGCGGCGTGGCTGCTGTCCATAGGGCCGGTAATCATGCCGATGCGGGTATCCCCCAGCCGGAGCAGCAGCTCGGTGGCATCGAAGGCGGCCTGCTCATCGTCGTAAATCACCGAGGGGATGGCCTCGTCCTTGCTGGTGCAGTAGGCGCACACGAATTTCGGCTCCCGGTGCTCGGACAGGGACACCACCACATGGCTGTGGCAGCCCACATAGATAATGCCGTCCACCTGCTTGGAGAGCATATCGTTGACGGCGGCGTGCACCAGGGCGGTGCTCTGCGCCTTATCCTTGGGGCCGTTGCCGTAGCGCTTGAAAAAGCGCAGGTTCCCCAGAATATAGCTGTAGCCCGCATCGTCGCAGGCGGCGGCGATGCCGTCCACGATTTCCGGGGTATTGAAGACGGTCAAATCCTCGGTGATGATGCCCAGGGTATTGCTCTGGCCGGATTTCAGGCAGCGGGCATTGAGGTTGGGGCGGTAGTGCAGCTCCCGGGCGATGTCCAGAATCATCTGCCGGGTGGCCTGGCTCACATTCCCCTTGCCGTTGAGCACCTTACTGACGGTGGCGGTGGAGACGTTCGCCTTTTCGGAGATTTCCTTGATGGTAGCCATGGGGGGCCTCCTTACTCCTTGGTGGTGAGACTATAGTAAACGATTTTCCCCAGGATTGCAAGACCGTTTGTAAGAATTATACAAAAATTATTTTATAAAATGTGAAATATACCATCTTTACAAACAAGCCGCCCCGGGTGTATACTGGAAGTACGGTAGGTAAACGATTACCTAAATACCACATATTTACTTGCCTTTTACAGCAAATAAAGAAAACGATTAACACAGGAGGCAGTATGAAACAAACCATCACAACGCCTGCTTTGCAGAATATCCGGGTCCATGACCCCCTGTTCGGCCGCTACGCCGATGTGATTGCCCAGGAGCTGCTGCCCTATCAGTGGGAGGTTCTGAACGACCGGGTGCCCGGGGTGGAGCCCTCCTACTGCGTGCGGAATTTCCGGATTGCCGCCGGGGAGCTAAACCAGGAGCGCCTGGGGGCGGTTTTCTGCGACACCGATGCCTATAAATGGCTGGAGGCCCTGGCCTTCTGCCTGGCCGCCGGGAAGGGAAAGCAGCTGGAGGCCACGGCAGACTGGTTGATTGCCCTTATCGCCCGGGCCCAGGAGCCGGACGGCTACCTGGACACCTACTACACCGTAATCTGCCCCCAGAAAAAGTGGAGCAATCTGGCCGAGGGCCACGAGCTGTACTGCGCCGGGCACCTGATGGAGGCCGCCGTGGCCTACAGCAGCGCCACCGGCAAGAAAGCCATCCTGGATGTGGCCTGCCGCCTGGCCGACCTGATTTGCAGCGTCTTCGGCCCGGGGAAGCACCCGGGCTACCCCGGCCATCCGGAGGTGGAGCTGGCCCTGATGAAGCTCAGCCGGGCCGCCGGGAATCCCAAATACGCCGACCTGGCCCGGTATTTCCTGGAAATCCGGGGCAAGGGAACCCCCTACCTTATGGAGGAGCTGCGGCACACCGGGAAGGACAGGATTTTCCCGGAATTCTCCGACTACACCCCCAACTACGCCCAGGAGCATATGCCCCCCGTAGCGCAGACCACCGCCGAGGGCCACGCCGTCCGGGCCATGTACCTGTACAGCGCCATGGCCGATGTGGCCCGGGAGTACAACGACGGAGCCATGAAGGCCGCATGCCGCACCCTGTGGGAGAACACCACCGGCAAGCGGATGTATCTCACCGGGGGCATCGGCTCCTCCGGCCACCTGGAGCGCTTCACCACGGACTACGACCTGCCCAATGACCGGATGTACTGCGAAAGCTGCGCCTCCGTGGGGCTGATGATGTTCGGCCAGCGGATGGCCGCCCTCACCGGGGATGCCCGGTACTACGATGTGGTGGAGCAGGCCCTGTGCAATACGGTGCTGGGGGGCGTCTCCGCCCGGGGAGACCGGTATTTCTACGTCAACCCCCTGGAGGTCTGGCCGGACAACTGCCTGCCCGGAACCTCCATGGCCCATGTAAAGCCGGTGCGCCAGCCCTGGTTCGGGGTGGCCTGCTGCCCGGCCAACATCGCCCGGACCCTGGCCTCGGTGGGGCAGTATATCTTCGCCCAGGACGAAAAGTCCATTTACATCAACCAGTTTATCTCCGCCTCCCTGGAAACCCGGGTGCGGGACAACCCGGTGAAGCTGGACCTGCACTCCGCTCTGATGCAAACCGGCGCCCTCCGGCTGGATATCCAGGCGGAGCAGGACCAGCCCTTCACCATCCGGCTGCGCATCCCCCCCTATTGGCAGGAGCCGGTGTTCACCCTGGAGGGCAAGGGCATTGCCCCGGTGGTGGAGAATGGCTACGCAGTGGTGGCCATCTCCCACGCCGGGCCCCAGACCCTGACGGTTCAGGGCCGGATTGCCCCCCGCTGGGTGGCGGCCAACTCCCATGTCCGGGCAGATGCCGGGCAGGTGGCCCTGATGTACGGCCCCTATGTCTACTGCCTGGAGCAGACCGACAACGGCCGGGAGCTGCCCAACCTCTACGTCTCCCCCGAGGCGGCGGTGGAGGTGGCACCCCCCATGGAATCCCTCCCCGGCGGGCTGCCCACCCTCCGGTTCCGGGGGCAGCGGCTGGCCAGCGGCGTAGAGGATGCCCTGTACGGCCCGCCCCGCTTCACCCTTCAGGAGCAGACCCTCACCGCCATTCCCTACGGCCTGTGGTGCAACCGGGCCCCCGGGGAAATGCAGGTGTGGCTGAAGGCACTGCTGTAAATTCCGTCGTTAACAGCAGCAGGAAGTTGCTGTTGCAGAATATCAAAACTCACCAAATCAGAAAGGAAGTAAAACAATGAAAATGCGTCAAATCCTGTCCCTGCTGCTGTCCCTGGTTTTGATGGTCGGCCTGACGGCCGGTTTCAGCCTGACGGCTGCCGCCGACCCCGTTACCATCACCTATTCCTACTGGGGAACTCCCGACGAAGCCGCCAGTGTCCAGGCGGTGGCCGACAAGTTCCACGAAGAGCATCCCGACATCATTGTAGAAGTCATGGCCATTCCCAACGAGGAGTATACCACCAAGCTCAATACCCTCTACACCGCCAAGCAGCTGCCTGACTGCGGCATCCTGAACGAGAACGGCGTTCTGGACTTCGCCTCCAAGGGTCTGCTGGCCGATGTCTCCGACATGTACGAAGGTGCGGATGCCATGCCCCTGGACTGCATCACCTTCAAGAGCGAGGGCAAGCCCGTGGCCTACTCCGCCGCCAACGAAATCCTGTTCCTGTACTACAACAAGGATATGTTCGACGCTGCCGGACTGGAATACCCCTCCGCCTCCGAGGCCATGACCTGGGAGGAGTTCGTGCAGACCGCCAAGCTGCTGACCCTGGATACCAAGGGCCGCAACGCCGCTGACCCCGACTTCGACCCCGAGAACATTGTGCAGTACGGCTGCGTGGTGGACAACTGGACCTGGCAGCTGGAGGTCTGGGCCCTGTCCAACGGCGGCCGCTGGTTCAGCCAGGACGGCAAGGAATGCACCATCAACGACCCCGCCGTTATCGAAGCCTTCCAGAAGGTGGCCGACCTGACCCTGGTTGACCATGTGATGCCCTACAACGCCGGCCTGGAAGACAACGGCATCCAGCGCTCCATTGCCACCGGCAATGTGGCCATGGCCACCGGCGGCGCATGGAACGTGGGCACCTGCCTGAACAGTGCCCGGGAGGACATCGGCCTGAACTACGGCGTGGCCCGTCTGCCCAAGATGAAGAATGAGGTTACCATCTGCACCGGCGGCCCCCAGGTGGTGTTCAGCCAGACCCAGCACCCCGAGGAGGCCATGGAGTTCATCAAGTGGTACATGAAGGAAGAGAACAGCTGGGACAGCCTGATTGCCACCGGCATCTGGATGCCCATCCTGGAGAAGTACTACACCGACCCCGCCCTGACGGACAAGTGGATCAACAACCCCAACTTCCCCGACCACGACGAATACAAGGCCGCCGTTGTGGACTACGCCATGGAGTGCGCCCAGTCCACCTGCTGGTACTATACCCCCCATACCAACGAATTCATCAACCTGCTGCGCTCCGTCCTGGGCCCCGTGTGGACCGGTGAGCAGACCGCCGAGCAGGCCATCAACGGCAGCTACGCTGCCCTGTGCGACATCCTGGAAGGCTTCTAAACCCATCCGGCTGGGCGTCCGTCCTGGGGCGGACGCCCAGTATTCCTACCGCCCCGGCATACCGGGGGAAAGCTACGCAAAAAATCCATATCCGATACTCACAGTGGGGGTGAACCTCTTGCGGAAAAAGAAAATGACCAACCAGCTGCTGAAAAGCGAGGCCCGGACGGCGTATCTGTGCCTGATCCCCTCCATCATCGGTCTGGTGGTGCTGACCTATATTCCCCTGGCAGCGGTGTTCGGCCTGAGCCTGTTCCGCTGGGAAGGGGTGGGCGTTCCCCAATGGGTGGGGCTGAAAAACTATGTCCGCCTGTTCAGCCGGGACCCGTATTTCAAGGACGCCATCTGCGCAACGGTGTATTTCGCCTTTCTGTCCGTGGTGGGCAGCATGGTGTATTCCCTGTTTGTTGCGCTGCTTCTGAATCGAAAAATTCCCGCCCGGGGATTTTTCCGGGCGTTGTTCTACCTGCCCTATGTGCTGCCGGCCATGGCCGTGTACATCGGGTGGAGCTGGCTGTATGAAACCAATTTCGGCCTGTTCAATTATCTGCTGAGCCTGGTGGGCATCAAAAAGGTGATGTTCATCGGCTCGTCCAAAATGGTGATTCCGTCCCTGGCGCTGATTACGGTGTGGCTCTCCGGCAACCTGATTGTTATCTTCCTGGCCGGATTCCAGAACGTGCCCCGCATCTATATGGAGGCGGCGGAGACCGACGGTGCCAACGCCTGGCAGCGGTTCTGGCGCATCACCATTCCCTGCATGACCCCGATTATTTTCTATAACCTGCTGATGTCCCTGATTACCAATTTGCAGGTGGTCACCCCCGCCCTGGCGCTGACCAACGGCGGACCGGGGAACTCCTCGTGCTTCCTGTCGTATCTGATGTATGTCTACGCCTTCCGCAACGGCAAGCTCAGCTACGCCTGCGCCATTGCCTTTGTATCCTTCCTTCTTATCGGCGTATTTACCCTGGTTCTGTTCGCAACCAGCAAGACCTGGATGTTCTCCGCAGGAGGTGACGACTGATGGCCCGGAATCTGAAAAGCAAAAAGCGGCAGGAGCGCATTGCCAATAATGTCACGCTGGTTGTTCTGATTGTGCTGTCGGCCATTGTGATGCTGCCCATCTGGTGGATTTTCCGCTCCAGCCTTATGTCCAACGGCGAGCTGTTCGAGTGGCCCCCCACGTTCCTGCCCAAGCGGTGGCTTTTCTCCAATTACAAAAAGACATTGGAGTTCTACCCCTTCTGGAAATATCTCAAGAACACCATGACCATTATCGTCCCCGCCGTGCTGGGGGGCACCATCACCGCCACCATGGGCGGCTACGCCTTCGCCCGGCTCCGGTTCCCGGGGAAGAAATTCCTGTTCTCCCTGTGCATCGGCTCTATGCTGCTGCCCACCATGGTCACTCTGATTCCCCTGTATATCATGTGGACCCGGGGGCTGAACCTGGTGGACTCCTACCTGCCCCTGATTCTGCCCTATTTCTGCGGCGGCGGTGCCTTTAACATCTTCCTTATCCGGCAATTTATTTCCACCATCCCCCGGGAGCTTGACGAAGCTGCTACAATAGATGGTGCAGGGCATTTCCGTATTCTGGTGAGCATCATCATGCCCGCCATCAAGTCCGCCATGATTGTGGTGGCCCTGCTGCTGTTTATCCAGATGTGGAACGATTTGCTGCAGCAAATCATCTATATCAACTCGGACAGCAAATTTACCATTGCCATCGGCCTGTCCCAGTTCAAGGGCTCCCTGAAATCCGACTGGTCCGCCATCATGTGCGCCACCTGCATGTCCTTCGTCCCCGGCGTGGTGTTCTACCTCCTCGGCCAGAAATACTTCGTAGAAGGCATCGTCATGACCGGCATGAAGAATTGAGTGTTCCCACCCAATGGTTTGGCTGAAATGTAAAACTCTCTGAGTTTCGTAGGGGCGATGAAAATCGCCCGCAACCCCGGATTTTAGCGAGCACTCCGGTGAACGGTACAGCCATCCCGGCTCCCTCTCTGAGGGAGCTGTCGAGCGAATGCGAGACTGAGGGAGTGTACCCCGATGAACGTAACCGGTAAAAAATTTCAGAGTTCACATGCGCTGGTGTGTAAATCGTTGGCCCGGAACAACCATCGGACGACACTCCCTCAGTCACGCCCATTCGGGCGTGCCAGCTCCCTCAGAGAGGGAGCCGGGAACGGGGCGCTCTCTCCCGGCTCTCTCTCTGAGGGAGTGTACTACGATGAACGTAACCGTTAAAAAATTTCAGAGCCAATAATGGCTTACGGATAACCATTAGCCCGGAACAACCATCGGACGACACTCCCTCAGTCAGCCCTTCGGGCTGCCAGCTCCCTCAGAGAGGGAGCCGGGAAACGTTCCCATTCATCGGGGTGCTCGCTAAAATCCGGGGTTACGGGCGATTTTCATCGCCCCTACGAAAGCTCTGAATGTTTCGGATTTTACCATTCATCGGGGGACACTCCCTCAGTCACGCCCGTTGGGCGTGACAGCTCCCTCAGAGAGGGAGCCGGGATGGGGGCGGGTGCCATTCAACGTGCCGCTCGGATGCCGCAACATTGCGGGCGATTTTCATCGCCCCTACGGAAGCTCTGAATATTTAACCGCCCAAAAACTTCCGGTTTTTGACGCAAAAACGATACCGGGTGGGGCAGGGCACTTACCGTATGGGAACCAGCGAAAAGCGTAATTAAAAAAGGAGGAAGATTATGTTTCGAAGGAATCGAGAGGGGGCGGGGCTGCCGCTGCCGGAGGGGGGCTTTCGCCGGTACACTGCCGTGCTGGGAACCAACCTGTGGAAGCTGATAGAGCTGAACCTGCTGTTCCTGCTGTTCTGCCTGCCGGTGGTGACCATCCCGGCTGCGCTGTGCGGGATGAACCGGGTGTGTATGCTGCTGATTCGCAACGGCTATTGCTTCCTGTGGGATGACTTCTGGCAGGAATTCCGGCGGAGCTTCAAGCGGACTCTGCTGCCCGGGCTGCTGTTTGGGCTGCTCACTGCCGCCGGTTACTACTGCATGAGCCTGGGCCTTTCCAATTCCGGCCTGGCCCTGTGGTCCACCCTCTTCTGGGCTCTGGGCATGGTCTGCACCGCCGCCGGGCTGTGCTGGGGCAGCTACTTCTTCGCCCTGACCTCCCTGCTGGAGCAGGACGTGCCGGGCATCCTGAAAAATGCCGGGCTGCTGTGCATCCTGCGCCCCCTGCGGGCCCTGGGTACCCTGGGCATCCACCTGCTGGCGGCCTTCTTCCTCACCGTGTTCTATCCCCTGTCCCTGCCCCTGCTGCTCTTCTTTATCCCCATGCTGGTGCAGTTCTCGGTGTGCTTCCTGGTCAACACCCTGGCGGACAGCTACATCCTGAAAGCAGACGAATAATTCCCCCACTGCCCTCCCAGCCGGAGGGCAGCTTTTTTGTAAGGAAGTAATTATTCCTGTAAAAATAGTGGACATTTTGGCAAAAGCATGGTACACTGAAAAAGGATTATATGCCGCATACAGCAGGAGGGAAGCGTCCATGGATTTCACAGCACTGACCCAGCAGCTGATTCGTGCCTACCTGGGGGACGATGCCCAGAGTACCCGCCAGGTGATGGAGATGGTGGCCGAGGATATCATCGTCATCGGCACCGGCAGGCAGGAGATTTTCCGCAACCGGAAAGAATACATGGCCGCCCTGGAGCGGGAGCTGGTGGAGCGCCACGGAATGCATTTCGAGGTGCTCAGCCTGGAATGCGCCGTCCACCCCATCACTCCGGAGGCTGTGCTGGTAACCGGCCCGCTGATTATCTACGGCAGCGGCGCTGAGGCAGAGGGAGAGCCCATGGGGGTGTATATGGAGACCCGCTATTCCATGGTCTACCGCAAGGAGGCCGACGGCTGGAAGGTGGCCCACCTCCACCACTCCGTCCCCAACATAGCGCAGTCCGACCAGGAGACCTACCCCAAGACCCTGCTGCGGCAGGTGGAGGAGGCCCGGCGGCTGGCCCAGCGGGACCCCCTGACGGATCTGCTGAACCTGCGAGCCTTCCAGGAGCAGTACCGCAGGATGGCGCCGGAGGATGCCTGGCTGTATATCATCGACATTGACCACTTCAAGCAGACCAACGATGCCTTCGGCCACCTGGTGGGCAACCAGGTGCTCCGGGAGCTGGCCGCCATGATGGTCAGCAGCGTCCGGGCCACCGACGTGGTGTGCCGCATGGGGGGCGACGAATTCCTCATCCTCTGCACGGGAATGCGGGGGCCGGAGGAGGCCGGTGCCCTGGCCCGGCGGCTGCTGGAGGGTGCCGACAAAATGCGCCGGGACACCGGGCATCTGGAAAGCCTGTCCATCGGCATCAGCCACATCACCCCGGGCATTGGCCTGAAGGATGCCGTGAAGAAGGCCGACCAGGCCCTGTACCAGTCCAAAGCAGCGGGGCGAAACCGGTATACCATCGCCCGGTAGGTGCGCTGCGGCAAAATAAGTCTTTCTAAATTCGCCCATAAAATTCAGCGGTAGAAACCACGCTTGCTTCGTGATTCCTACCGCTGTTTCTTCTCTATATGTCCGGAATTGGATTTACAGATTGCTCTCCACCTTGCTGGCGCTCTGGCGCAGCCAGTTGCCCACCTCGGTAAGGCAGAGCAGCAGGGCCACCAGGAAGCCGCCGGGGATGAGAATCACCCACCAGGCGTTGGTCATCAGCGCCCGCTCTGCCAGGGACAGCATACTGCCCCAGGAGACGGTTTCCAGGGGCAGACCCATGCCCAGGAAGCTCAGGGTGGACTCACAGGCAATGGCCAAGCGGACATTCATCACCACCATAAACATAATGGAGGAGAGGAAGTTGGGGGCCAGATGCTGCCGCAGGATGTGCAGGAAGCCGCCCCCCATGGCCTTGGAGGCCACCACATACTCACTGGCCCGGAGCTGCCGCACCTGGGTGCGCACCACCTTGGAGATGGAGTACCAGCCGGTGACGCCGATGATAACGGATATGGAGACCGGGCTGGCCTTCCCCCAGATGGCCTGTAGGAACAGCACCACCAGCAAATCCGGCACGCTGAGCAGGATTTCCGTCAGGCGCATCATGCCGCTGTCCACCCAGGGGGCGGCAATGCCGCTGGCGCTGCCGTATACCACGGCAATCACCGTGGAAAGCAGGGTAGCAAAGAAGCCGATGAACAGGGACACCCGGCCACCGTGCCAGATGCACCGGAACAAATCCCGGCCCATGGCATCGGTGCCGAAGGGGAACTGGGAGCAGGGGGCCTTGCTGGTGTTCAGCAAATCCAGATACCCCGGGTCGCCGGGGGCAATGAGAGGGGCCGCCAGGCACCCGGCCACCAGCAGCCCCAGCACCACCAGGGCCAGCCAGGGCCGCTGCCGCCGGGCCCGGCGCACCGGGGGGCGCTGCTCTGCCGGGCGGATGCCCACCATGGTAAAGTCATCCATTCCGGGCCACCTCCCTTTCCTCCTCCGCCCGAATCCGGGGGTCGATGCGCTCGTTGATAATCTGGCCCAGGAGATTGCAGAAAATCACCGTAACCCCGGTGAGCATGGAGAGCACCATGAGCATATTGTAGTCCGCCATTCTGGCCGCTTCATAGGACAAGGTGCCCACCCCGGGATAGGAGAACACGGTTTCCACAATATAGGTGCCCCCCAGGATGTGGGGCACGGAGATGGCCATCAGGCTGATGTAGGTGGGCAGGGTGTTGCGCAGACAGTGGCCGAAGAGGATTTGCCTCTTGCTCAGGCCCTTGGACTTGCACAGCAGCACATAGTCGGCCCGCACCTCCTCCAGCAGGCGGTTGCGAATCAGGTAGGCATAGTACCACAAATGCCCCAGAATCACCACCACCAGGGGGAGAATCAGGTGCACCGCCCGGTCGGCCAAATCCTTGGCCTTGCCCACGGAATAGGCCCCGGAGCTGGGCAGCCACCGCAGCCGGACACAGAAAATCAAAATCAGCACCAGGGACAGCCAGAATTCCGGAATGGCGCTCATAACCGTGCCCAGGCGGCACAGCAGCTTATCCAGGAGGCTGTCCTCCTTCCAGGCGCACAGCACCCCCAGCAGCAGACTGCCCACAAAGGTGAGGACAAAGCCCAGCCCTCCCAGAATCAGGGTGTTGCCGATTCGCTTGCCGATGACGGTGGTGACGCTCTGCTTGTACTGATAGGAGATGCCGAACTCTCCCCGGGCGGCATTTTCCAGCCAACGCAGATACTGCACCCCCACCGGGGCATCCAGCCCCAGCCGAGCCCGGGCCTGGGCCTTCTCCTCCACGCTCATTTTTTCCGTCCGCTCTCCGTAGTAGGCCAGCAGCGGGTCCGTGGGGGCCAGCTGGGCCACAAAGAATACTGCTGCGGACAGCACCAGCACGCTGAGGAAGAACACGGCCAGCTTCTTTCCGTAATATGCAAATGGATTTCTCTTCATAATGGGGTTCCTCGAATTCTCTTAGTGGGATGCCAGGGAAGCTCTGATGCAATTGGCAAAAGGGCCGTTCCGCCGCTGACGATGTATTCTGAGTTTCCCTAAGGCATCAGCACCCAGTGGCCCGGGGTGCACTCCCGGAGGGTGCCCTGGGTGGGGAAGGTCATCTCGTCAAAGCTGACGGCAGGGCGGGCCCGCTCCCGGATGGGGTCCGGGGTGGGAATGGCGGACAGAAGCAGCCGGGTATAGGGGTGCAGGGGATTCTCCGCCAGCTCCCGGGAGGGGGCCAGCTCCACCAGCTTCCCCCGGTACATCACCCCAATGCGGTCGCACAGGTATTCCACCATAGCCAGGTCGTGGGCGATGAACAGAATAGAAAAGCCGTGCTCCTGCTGCAAATGCTTAAAAAGATTCACAATCTGGGCCTGAATGGACACATCCAGGGAGGCTATGGGTTCATCCGCCACCAGCAGCTCCGGCTCCATGGCCAAAGCCCGGGCAATGGCCACCCGCTGGCGCTGGCCCCCGGACATCTGGCTGGGGTATTTGTCCAGGAAGCTCTCGTCCATGCCCACATAGTGGAGCTGGAAGGCGGCCTCCTGCCGGTAGCTGCCCCGGGGCGGGCGGATATGGTGAATGCGCATGGGCTCGGCGATGATGTCCGCCACCTGCATCCGCTGGTTCAGGCTGGAGGTGGAGTCCTGGAAAATCAGCTGCCGGTGGGTTTGCAGCAGCTTCCGATTGGCTCGGAAGGCCCGCTGGTCGCAGGTGTTGATGCCGTTGAAGCAGATTTCGCCCCCGGTGGGCCGGTACAGATTCATCATGCACCGGGCCACGGTGGATTTTCCGCAGCCGGATTCCCCCACCAGGCCCAGAATCTCCCCCCGGCGAATGGAAAAGGACACATCGTCCACGGCGGTGAGGGTGTGCTTCCGGCTCAGCCGGAACCGGTGGGTCAGGTGGCGGACGGTGACAATATTTTCATCCATATTTTCATCCATGGGCGGCTCCTCCAATGGGCGGCGTCACCTTGGGGGCTCTCTGGTCCAGGAGCCAGGTGGCGGCGTAGTGGGTATCGGACACCCGGAACATGGGGGGTGCCTCCCGGTAGTCGATGGCCAGAGCGTACTCGTTCCGGCAGGCGAAGGCATCCCCCGCCGGTGGGTTTACCAGGCTGGGGGGCATCCCGGGAATGGTATACAGCTGCCCATCCCTGGCCAGAGCGGGAAGGGAGCGCATCAGCCCCCAGGTGTAGGGGTGCCGGGGGTCGTAATAGATTTCCTCCGCCGTGCCGATTTCCACAATCCGCCCGGCGTACATAATGGCCACCCGGTCTGCCGCCCGGGCCACCACCCCCAGGTCATGGGACACCAGAATGGTGGCGGTGTGGAGCTTGCGCTGAATCTCCTTCAGCAAGTCCAGAATCTGGGCCTGCACCGTCACGTCCAGGGCGGTGGTGGGCTCGTCGGCCAGAAGAATCTTGGGATTGGCGGCCAGAGCAATGGCCATCACCACCCGCTGCCGCATACCCCCGGAGAAGTGGTAGGGATAGAGCTTGCCCCGGGTCTCCGGCTCCCGGATACCCACCAGGGTCATCAGCTCCATCACCCGGGCGTGGAGCGCCTGGCGGGAGAGCCTGGGGCTGTGCACCGTCACCGCCTCGGCAATCTGCTGCTCCACGGTGCGGGTCAGATCCAGCGCCGTCATGGGGTCCTGGAACACCATGCTGAACAGCTTGCCCCGGAGGCGGTTCATGTCCTTCTGGGAATAGTTTGTAATGTCTGCGCCGTCGGCAAGGATCTGCCCCTGCGGAATCCGGGCGGATTTGGGCAGCAGCTTCATAATGCTGCGGCAGAGCATACTCTTGCCGCAGCCGGACTCCCCCACAATGGCCAGTACCTCCCCGGGGTGCAGCTCCAGGCTCACCCCCCGCAGGGCCTCCACCGTCCCCTCCGGGCTGGGCAGGGTGACGGTTAAATTTTTCACTTCCAGAATATTTTCCATAGGCTCGTCATCCAATTTTGTTTTATCCGGCGAAGGAATTCCCTGCATAAGGGGAGATTCTTCCCGGCAAGGGCAAATCCCCAGGGGCGGATTCGGGTGCCCCTGGGGTATTTTGTTTGTGAAGGGAAGCGCGGATTCAGTCGGAAAAGCCGGGGGCAAAAGCGCCCCTCGTCAATTTATGCAGCGCTTCCCGAAAGAATCAGTCTGCCAGTGTCCAGTCGCAGACGTTCCAGAAGATGCCCACGCCGTGGTGGCCCAGGACGGTATCGGTGGCGATGCCCTGGATGCGGCTGTCGGCCACGTACATGGCATCGATGTAGCAGAAGAAGGTATAGGCGGGGTTCTCTGCCAGTGCCTCCTGGAATTTGGCATAGGCGGCCTTCCGCTCTGCGGGGTCGTCGGTCTGCCGGGCCTGGGTCAGGTACTCGTCCACCAGGGGGTTGGAGTAGCCGGAGTAGTTGGCGCCCTTGTCGGTGCCGAAGACCTTGTAGGTGTGGTCGTCTGCATCGAAGGGGGAGCCCCAGCCGATGATGCAGCACTGCTGGTTGCCCCAGTCGATGCCCCCGGCGGGAACGTTGGCGGAGACCTCCAGTCCACCGGCCCGGAGCTGCTGGGCGGCAATCTGGGCCATGTCGATACGCACCTGGTCGCCGGGGGTGGCGTTGATGACGAAGCCAATCCGCTCCCCATTGCGGCACCAGAAGCCCTCGGCATCCTTTTCGCAGCCGGCAGCCTCGAAGAGCTGGGCGGCCCGCTGGGGGTCATAGTCGTAGCGCTCTACGTCGGCATCGTTGTAGACATTGCGCTGTAGGGGGCCGTAGGCCACCATGCCCTTGCCCAGGAGCACGGTATCCACAATCTGCTGCCGGTCGATGAGGCAGCTGATGGCGGGAATCAAATCGGCATTCTTCTGCCAGTATTCGTTCCAGAAATTGTACAGGATGCCCCGGTAGTCCGAGGTGGTCTGGTCGTAGACGGTGTGTACGCCGTCGTTTTCAAACAGGGCGGCATCCTTGGGGGTCACCTGGGACAGGCTCAGCTCCTGGGAGCGCAGCTGCAACGCCTTCACATTGTCGTCGGTGACAATCTTGAACACAATCCGGTCAATGGAGGCGGGACCGGCGAAATAATTTTCGTTCTTGTCCAGGATGATGGCCTGGCCCTGGTCCCACTCCGTCAGCTTATAGGGGCCGGTGCCCACCGGGGCCCGGAAGAAGTCGGACTGCTGCATATCCTGGCCCTCCAGCAGATGCTTGGGCAGGATGGCCATGGTCATGTATTCCAGGAAGGCGTAGTTGTGGTCTGCCAGGCGGAAGGAGACGGTATAGGGGTCCAGGACGGTAATCTCCTCCACGTCCTCGTAGTTGGGGGCGTTTTCGGAGCCGTTCTCCGGGTCCATAATGGCCTCGATGGTGAACTTCACGTCCTCGGCGGTGAACTCCACGCCGTCGTGCCACTTCACCCCCTCTTCCAGGTGGAAGGTATAGGTCAGGGTCTCTTCGTCATACTCCCAGGACTTGGCCAGCCGGGGGATGATGTTGTTCTGGCCGTCGTGGTCCGTCAGGCCGTCGAAGAGCAGCACGTTGATTTCGCAGTGCTCGTCCATGGCGGGGTTGATGCGGGTATAGTCTCCGGAGCCGTAGTAAATGGTGCTGGGCTCCTGGGCGAAGGCGGTGGTGGTCAGCAGGAGCACCAGGGCCAGAAGCAGGGGGACAAAGCGGAACTTTTTCATGGGTCATTTCCTTTCCGGTGTTTTTCCTGCACATCCTATCAAATTCCGGCAGGCCCCGCAAGCCCCCCGGGGGGATAATTCCGGAAAAAAACGGCATTTCCGGCGGATTGACAACCGGTTTTCCCCCATGCTATAATACCCCGGAATCTATACAAGGAAAGCAGGGAGTTTTGTGAAAGAATTGCTGGATTTGTTCTTCACCTTCTTCCGCATTGGCGCTGTCACCTTCGGCGGCGGCTATGCCATGCTGCCGATTTTGCAGCGGGAAGTGGTGGAGAAGAAAAAGTGGGCCTCGGATGAGGAGCTGGTGGACTATTTCGCCATCGGCCAGTGCACCCCCGGCGTGATTGCGGTGAACACCGCCACCTTCATCGGCCGGAAATACCGGGGCGTTGTGGGGGGCGTGGTGGCTACCCTGGGCGTGGTCTCCCCCTCGGTGGTGATTATCTCCGTCATTGCGGCGCTGATTAACAATTTTGCAAACATCGGCTGGGTGCAGGATGCCCTGGGGGGCATTCGGGTGTGCGTATGCGTGTTCATCCTCAATGCCGTTATCAAGCTCATCAAGTCCGCCGTAAAGGACAAGGCTACCCTGGTTTTGTATCTGGTGCTCTTTGCCGTGGCGGTGCTGTTTGACGTCTCGCCCATTTACTCCGTGGTGATTTCCGGCGTGCTGGGCGTACTCATTACGAAATTGGGGGTGCGGGGCAAATGATTCTGCTGCGTCTTTTCTGGGAGTTCTTCAAAACCGGCCTCTTCGCCGTTGGCGGCGGCATGGCCACCGTTCCCTTCCTCCAGGACATTTCGGCCAAAACCGGCTGGTACACCTCCGGCCAGTTGGCGGATATGATTGCCGTATCCGAGAGCACCCCCGGCCCCCTGGGCGTAAACATGGCCACCTATGTGGGCTACACCGTGGGCAGCCAGCAGCTGGGGGGCGTAGGCATGGGCGTGGTGGGAGCCATTGTGTCCACCCTGGGGCTGATTTTCCCCAGCATTGTGGTGATTCTCATCATCGGCTATTTCCTCAAGCGCTTCCGGGACAGCAAGATCGTGGATTCCGCCCTGTACGGTCTGCGCCCTGCCTCTGTGGCCCTGATCAGCGCTGCCGGGGTGGACATTGTGCTGTTTGCCATTCTGCGGGTGGACTCCATTTACCAAATCGGCAAGGCTTCCCTGAGCTGGAAGGCCGCCGTCCTGGCCCTGGCCGTCTTCGCAGGCACCAACCTGGTGCCCAGGCTGAAGAAAATCCACCCCATCTGGTTCATCTTCTTCTCCGCCGTTGCGGGCATCCTTCTCCACATGGGCTGAGTGTCCCTTTCCGGCTCCGCCAGTAAGGAGGGGCCTCAAAAAATATGATAAATTGCACAGAAAATCCCTCACACTTCACCGGTGTGAGGGATTTTTATGGGCAGCAAGCAAAGCCTGGTTCTCTAGGCCAACGATAAGAAAAAGAAGTAACTGCCTAAGCTCCCCAGCCTACAGTTACTTCTTTTAACAACATGGGGGGACCGACCTACTGGCAGCACCCTTCTGTATCTATACGATACCCCGGTTTTGCTCTTTTGTCAACTGCCCTGCCTTCTGGTGGGGCAGTTTTTGAGCGGAAAATACGCCCGGCTCTTTCGAGCCGGGCGCTGGTGTATGGTGCGGTGGAATTTACTTATTCAGGTAAGCGTCGATGGCGGCAGCGCCCTTCTTACCGGCACCCATGGCCAGAATGACGGTGGCGGCACCGGTGACGGCATCGCCGCCGGCGAACACGCCCTCACGGGTGGTCATTTCGTTCTCGTTGACGATGAGGCAGCCCTTGCGGTTGGTGTCCAGGCCGGGGGTGGTGGAGCGAATCAGGGGGTTGGGGCTGGTGCCCAGGGCCATGATAACGGTATCCACATCCAGCACGAACTCGCTGCCGGGAATCTCCACAGGGCGGCGGCGGCCGGAGGCATCGGGCTCACCCAGCTCCATGCGGATGCACTTCATGCCGCAGACACGGCCATTCTCGTCGCCCAGGATTTCCACGGGGTTGCACAGGGTCTTGAACTCGATGCCCTCTTCCTTGGCGTGGTGCTGCTCTTCCTTCCGGGCGGGCATTTCCGCTTCGCCCCGGCGGTAGACGATGTACACCTTGTCAGCGCCCAGGCGCATGGCGCAGCGGGCACCGTCCATGGCCACGTTGCCGCCGCCCACCACGGCCACAGCCTTGGACTGGATTACGGGGGTATCGTAGTTCTCGTCATAGGCCCGCATCAGGTTGGTACGGGTCAGGTACTCGTTGGCGGACATCACACCCTTCAGGCTCTCGCCGGGGATGTTCATAAACATGGGCAGACCGGCGCCGGAGCCGACAAACACGGCCTGGAAGCCCATCTCGAAGAGCTCGTCGATGGTCAGCACCCGGCCGATGACCATATTGGTCATGACCTTCACGCCCTGGGCCTCCAGCTTCTTCACCTCGTTGGCCACAATGTCCTTGGGCAGACGGAACTCGGGGATGCCGTAGACCAGCACGCCGCCGGCGGTGTGCAGGGCCTCGAACAGGGAAACCTCGTAGCCCTTCTTGGCCAGGTCCGAGGCGCAGGTCAGGCCGGCAGGGCCGGAGCCCACCACGGCCACCTTCTTGCCGTTGGGCTCTGCCTTCTCGGGCATGGCGTTGACGTTCTCCCGGTACCAGTCGGCCACGAACCGCTCCAGGCGGCCAATGGCCACAGGCTCACCCTTGATGCCACGGACGCACCGGGCCTCGCACTGGGTCTCCTGGGGGCAGACACGGCCGGACAGGGCGGGCAGAGCGTTGGTGGAGGTGACAATCTCATAAGCGGCCTTGAAGTCGCCCTCGGCCACCTTGGAAATAAACTCAGGAATGCGCACGTTGACGGGGCAGCCCTCTACGCACTTGGGGTTCTTGCACTTCAGGCAGCGGCCTGCCTCTTCCCGGGCCATCTCAGCGGTGTAGCCCAGGGCGACCTCCTTGAAGTTGCGGGCACGAACCTGGGGGTCCTGCTCGGGCATGGGGGTCTTGGTCAGAGTCATATTTGCCATTTCCGTATCCTCCTTATTTAATCAGTGCCTTGCCCATGGCTTCCATGCGGCAGACATGATCCTTGGCTACCTCGGCCTCCCGGTTGCGGTAGGTGACGTTACGGCTCATCAGCTCGGCGAAGTCCACCTTGTGGCCGTCGAACTCGGGGCCATCCACGCAGGCGAACTTGGTCTCGCCGCCTACGGTAACACGGCAGCCGCCGCACATGCCGGTGCCGTCCACCATGATGGGGTTCAGGGAGACCATGGTGTGCACACCGAAGGGCTCGGTGGTCTTGCACACGAACTTCATCATGGGCACAGGCCCGATGGCCAGAACCTCGTCATACTGGATGCCGCTTTCCAGCAGCTGCTGGAGCTTCACGGTGCCGAAGCCCTTCTCGCCGTAGGAGCCGTCGTCGGTCATCAGATACAGGTTGGTGGAGGCTTCCTTGAACTCCTCCTCCAGAATCACGATATCCTTGGAGCGGAAGCCGATGATAACGTCCACAATGGCACCGGCCTCCAGGAAGGCCTTGGCAGCAGGCAGAGCGATGGCGCAGCCCACGCCGCCGCCGACGACGCACACCCGCTTCTTGCCCTCCACATCGGTGGGGCGGCCCAGGGGGCCGACGAAGTCGTGGATATAGTCGCCCTCGTTCAGAGCGCCCAGGGCGTTGGTGGAGAAGCCCACCTTCTGGAAGATGATGGTGACGGTGCCCTTCTCCCGGTCGTAACCGGCGATGGTCAGGGGAACCCGCTCACCCTTGTCGTCAATGCGGAAGATGATGAACTGACCGGCCTTGGCCTTCTTGGCAACGTAGGGTGCCTCGATTTCCATCAGGGTGACGGCGGAGTTCAGCTCTTTTTTGCGAACGATTTTATACATAGTGATATCCGTCCTTTTTGTCATATATTCGTTGGAAAATTGGAACGACGTTACACCTCATTATAATCCCATCCCCCCGGTTTGTCAATATTCAGTGGCGGCCCGGGGCGGCATGGATTGCGGTATTTTCCCGCCCCGGGGGCATTGTTTTTCCGCTGGAAACGGCAAGCCCCGGAAAACTTTTTCGCAGGCGGTTGCATCCCGGGGGCGGGTCTGGTAGAATGGGGGCAGAAACTGTTTTTCCGGGGGAGGGTGGGACGATGCATCGGGCTGCATTGGAGCAGTTTATCTGGGAGCGCTACCGGGTACGGCCGGACTGCCCCTGGGCCAGATATCCGAATTATCAGGTGTTCCGCCACCCGGGCAGCCGGAAATGGTTTGCGGTGGTTATGGATGTGCCGAAATGCAAGCTGGGGCTGGCCGGGGAGGAGCGGCTGGATGCGGTGAATCTGAAATGCGGCCCCCTGCTGACAGGCTCGCTGCTGACCCAGCCGGGCTTCTACCCTGCGTATCACATGGGCAAGGGCAGCTGGATTACCGTGGCCCTGGACGGCACGGTGCCCCGGGAGCAGCTGGCGGTGCTGCTGGACATCAGCTATCAGGCCACCGGGCCGAAAGCGCCGGGGGCATAGGCGGCCAGAGATATTTTTGCCAGGATTCCGGAAGGGGAGTCCTGGTTTTTTCACCAGCCTTCCGGGGTGCCGGGGGGCTTTCTCTGCCCGGGGGGAGAAGCGTTTTTTCTGTTGACCTTGGGGGGATTTCAGGATAGAATAGAGTCAGAACACAGCCAGGAAAGGAATGGTAAAGATTATGCGTCAATTATGGAACAAGGCCGCCCAGTTTCTCATGAGCCGGGGGCGGAAAACCGGCCTGGAGCAGGAGCTGAACCGGGCGGATATTACAGGCAAGCTGGCGGTGCCGGAGATTGCGGCAGCCGCCCGGCAGATGGCCGCCGACGGCATCGTGGTGCTGAAAAACCAGGACGATACCCTGCCCATCGCCCCCCAGACCCGGGTGGCGGTATTCGGCCGGAGTGCGGTGGACTATTTCACCGTGGGCTACGGCAGCGGCGGCGACGTGATTTCCCCCTACCGGAAGAACCTGATGGAGGGTCTGGTGGAGCATGGGGTGAAGGTGGACGGCATTCTGGCCTCCCAGTACGAGACCTGGTGCAGCCGCCCCAGGAACGTCCCCGACGAGGGCTACTGGGCCCACTGGCCCATGAGCAACCCGGAGATGCCCCTGAAGGCCGACCAGGTGGCCGCCGCTGCCCTGCGCTGCGACATGGCCCTGGTGGTCATCGGCCGGGCCGCCGGTGAGGCCCGGGAAAACGTGCTGAAGCCCGGCAGCTACTACCTGACCCAGAAGGAAAAGGCCATGCTGGATCTGGTGGCCGCCTATTTCCCCCGCATCTGCCTGGTCATGGACTGCGGCAACGTCATCGACATGGGCTGGGTGCAGGACTACGGCGACAAGCTCACCGCCATTGTCTATGCCTGGCAGGGGGGCATGGAAAGCGGCTCCGCCCTGGCGGACGTGCTCACCGGTGCGGTGAACCCCAGCGGCAAGCTCACCGACACCATTGCCCTGCGCTATGAGGACTACCCCTCCAGCCAGAGCTTCGGGGGCCAGACCTTCAACGCCTATGTGGAGGACATCTATGTGGGCTACCGCTATTTCGAAACCTTCGCACCGGACAAGGTGCTCTATCCCTTCGGCTTCGGCCTGAGCTACACCCGGTTCGGCCTGGACAGCCAGGCCAGTGTCAGCGGCAATCAGGTCACGGTGAACACCACCGTGGAGAACCTGGGAAGCCGGGCCGGTCGGGAAGTGGTGCAGGTATACGTGGACCTGCCCTGCGGCAGCCTGGGCAACCCCAAGCGGGTGCTGGCCGGGTTCCGGAAAACCGGGCTGCTCCAGCCCGGGCAGCAGCAGACCCTGGAGGTCACCTTCGACCTGGCAGACCTGGCCAGCTTCGACGACACCGGGGCCTCCGGCCACCGCAACGCCCTGGTGCTGGAGGCCGGAAGCTACTGCGTCCAGGCGGGCACCAGCATCCGGGAGGTCAAGCCCGTGGTGTGCGTCGTCAAGCAGACCACCGAGGTGGTGCAGCAACTCCACGAGTGCAACGCCGTCCGTCCGGAGCACGGCTTCTGCCGCATGGTAAACCGGGACGGTCAGCTGGATATGGAAATGGTGCCCACTGCCAGCCGGAATCTGCGTCAGGACATTCTGGACCATCTGCCCCAGACCCTGACCCCGGGTGAGGAGGTCTACACCTTCGCCGACCTGAAGGCGGGCCGCTGCACCCCGGAGCAGTTTGTCGCCCAGCTTACCGACCAGGAGCTGGACGACATCACCCACGGCTTCGGCCTGATGAACGACCCCAGCGGCCCTGCCGGAAACGCCGGAAGCCTGGGCGGCGAGTCCGAGGCATTGCAGGCCCGGGGCATCCCCAAGGTCATCACCACCGACGGCCCCTCCGGCATCCGCATCCGCAAGACCTGCTCCCTGCTGCCCTGCGGCACCTGCCTGGCCAGTACCTTCGACCCGGAGGGGGTGGAGGCGCTGTATGCCCTGCTGGGCCGGGAGATGGTGCTCCAGGGTACCCAGATGCTTCTGGGCCCCGGCATGAACATCCACCGCAACCCCCTGTGCGGCCGGAACTTTGAATACTACTCCGAGGACCCCCTGGTTACCGGCAAAATTGCCGCCGCCATGGTCCGGGGCATCCAGAGTCAGGGTGTCTCCGCCTGTCCCAAGCACTATGCCTGCAACAACCAGGAGACCAACCGGAACGAATGCGACTCCCGGCTGTCCCAGCGGGCCCAGCGGGAAATCTACCTGAAGGGCTTCCAGATTGCCATCCGAGAGTCCGACCCCTGGTGCCTGATGACCAGCTACAACCTGGTCAACGGCGTGTGGAGCCACTACCACTATGAGCTGGTTACCGACATCCTCCGGGAGGAATGGGGCTATCAGGGCCTGACCATCACCGACTGGTGGATGCACCCCGGCGCTTCCCCCGAGTTCCCCCAGGTCACCAACGATGCCTACCGCATCCGGGCCCAGGTGGACGTGCTGATGCCCGGCGAAATCCAGGAGCGCACCCTGGTTGCCTCCCTGGACAGCCCCGACGGCGTCACCCGGGGCGAGGCCCAGCGCTGCGCCCTGAATGTCATCCGTCTGATTCTGAAGCTGAAAGCACTCTGACGATAGGAGGTCACGGCTGTGACACAAGAGATTATTCAAAAGAACCACTTCACCCTGGTGCGCCAGCGGGCCATCGACGAAATGCAGGGAACCCTGTGGGAAATGGAGCACCCCCAGAGCGGGGCAAAGCTGGCCTGGCTCCAGCGGCCGGAGGAGAACATGACCTTCGCCATCGGCTTTCGCACCATTCCCACCGACTCCACCGGCGTGTTCCACATCCTGGAGCACTCCGTGCTGGCGGGCAGCGACAAATACCCTGTGAAGGAGCCCTTTGTGGAGCTGCTGAAAAGCTCCCTGCAAACCTTCCTCAACGCCATGACCTACCCGGACAAGACCGTCTACCCCGTCAGCAGCCGGAACCGGCAGGATTTCCACAATCTGATGGACGTGTATATGGATGCGGTGCTGCATCCCACGGCGGTAAAATCCCCCAACGTCTTCCGGCAGGAGGGCTGGCGGCTGGAATTTGACGAAGCCGGGGCCCCCATGTTCCAGGGCGTGGTATACAACGAAATGAAGGGTGCCTTCTCCGACGTCTCCCGGGTGGTGGAGCGGGCCATGATGTGCGGCCTCTTCCCCGATACCTGCTACAGCGCAGAGTCCGGGGGCGACCCGGCCCACATCCCCCAGCTGAGCTATGAGCAATTCGTCTCCGAGCACCAGAAATACTATCACCCCTCCAACGCCCTGATTGTTCTGGACGGCGATGTGGATTTGCAGGACTGCCTGAGCCTGCTGGATGGGGTGCTGTGCCGCTATCCGCGGCAGGAGATGGTCTTCCCCATTCCCTTCCAGCAGCCCCTGCCCTACCGGGAGGAGCGGATTGGCTACGAGGTTGCCCCCGGGGAAAACAGTGACAATAAGGTGATTGTCTCCTTCGGCAAGCTGCTGTGCCGGTTCGACGACCCGGTGGCGCTCCACGCCGCCGCCCTGCTGGCGGACTATCTGGCCGGGGATGCCGAGGCCCCCCTGAAGCGGGCGGTGCTGGATGCCGGGCTGGGAGAGGATATGGACGTATCCCTGAGCGACGGGATGCAGCAGGCCTGGTTCGGCTGGCAGGTGTGGAACACCCGGGAGGAAGCCATCCCGGAAATCAAGCAGACCCTGCGCACCGCCCTGGAGGATATTCTCCGCAGCGGCCTGGAGGCCGACCGGCTGGAGGGCTGCTACAACTCCCTGGCCTTCCGGCTGCTGGACCGGGACGGCTACGGCTACCCCCGGGGGCTGGCAGAGACCTCCAACATGCTGGATGCCTGGCTCTACGGCGGCGACCCGGCCCAGAATCTCCACTACCGCCGGATTCTGGCAGAATTGAAGGAAAAGCTGCATTCCGGCTACCTGGAGGCGCTGCTGCGCCGCCTGCTGCTGGACGAAAGTGACGGCTTCCTGGCCGTGCTGCTCCCCGACCCCCAGCTGGGGCAGCGCCGGGCCGAGGAGGAAACCCGCCGGGCCCGGGCCTACTGGGAGAGCCTGAGCCAAGGCCAACAGGCTGCCCTGAAAGAGGAGCTGGATATGCTCCACACCTGGCAGCAGACCCCGGACAGCCCCCAGGCTCTGGCCACCATTCCCATGCTCACCCTGGCGGACATCCAGGGCGACCCCAAGCCCCTGCCCTGCACCCAGACGGAGCTGGAGGGCCGCCCCATGCTGCTCCACAGCCTGGGGGGCGACCTGTGCTATATGGATCTGCTGTTTGATGCCTCCGACCTTCCGGCGGAGGATATGAGCCTGCTCCACCTGACCACCCGGCTGCTGGGCTCCCTGGCCACTGCGCAGCACACGGCGGGGGTGCTGCAAAATGCCATCCGGCGGAGCATCGGCTCCCTGTCCTGTCAGGCGGAGGCCTACCACTGCACCGCCCAGCGCCACCGGCTGGTGGTGTCCCTGCGGGGGGTGTGTCTGCCCCAGTGCCGGGACCAGGCCGCCGGGCTGATGGCGGAGATTCTCACCGCCACCCGATTCACCGATACCGATGCCGTGGCCAAGATGCTGCGGCAGATGAAAACCGCCAATACCCAGCGGCTCGTATCCATGGGCAACCGGTTCGCCGCCTCCCGGGTCAGCGCCCGGCAGACCAGCGCCGGTATGGCCAAGGAGCTGCTCACCGGCTGCGAGAGCATCCGCTGGGTGGCCCGGGAGGCCCAGGGGGATACCCGGGGAATGCAGGCCCTGCTTGCCCGGATGGAGGCGCTGTGCCGCCGGGTCTTCTGCCGCAGCCGCCTGACCCTCAGCCTGTCTCAGAATGCCCGGGGGCTGGCAGAGGGTTTCCTGGCCGCCCTGCCCCAGGGCGAAGGTGCCCCGGAGTGGGCCGGCTTTGCCCCCCTGCCCCCCTGCCATGAGGGCATCCGGATCCCCGCCGGGGTGGGCTACGCCGCCAAGGGGGCCAATCTGGAGCAGTTCGGCACCGGCTTCACCGGGCAGATGTATGTGCTGTCCAACCTGCTGACCTTCGAATACCTGTGGAGCGAGGTCCGGGTGAAGGGCGGTGCCTACGGCACCGGCTTCCGGGTGGGCCTCACCGGCGACCTGGCCGCCACCAGCTACCGGGATCCCACCCCCGGCAAGACCCTGGACACCATAGACGGCTGCGCCCGGGCCCTGAGGGAGCTGTGCGCCCAGGGTACGGACCTGACCAAATACATCCTGGGAGCCATGACCGATGCCGACCCCCTGCTGGGGGCCCGGGAGACCATGGCCGCCGCCGAAATCCGCTATCTGCGCCACACCACCCAGGCGGATGTGGTGCGCCGCCGCCGGGAGCTGCTGGGCTGCACCGGGGCGGAGCTGGCGGCCCTGTGCCCCATCCTGGAGCAGGTGGCCGCCCGGGGCAGCAGCTGCATCGTTGCCGGAGAGCAGCAGCTGGAAGCCTGCCGGGACTACATCCAGGAAATGACGGAAATTCCCTGCTGAAAGCCGGGGTATGAACGGAATGTGAAGAAATCTCATATGGTTTGTGAATTTTAGCACTCTCGCCTTGACAGTGCTAAAAAATGTGGTATACTACAGGTGTCCCTTGAGAGAGGGACGGGAACAAAAGCACATGCGCCAACGGTTGGCATTCTATCCACCGCCCGCGAGAAATGAATTGGAGGAATGACTTATGTTGCCCAGCATTTTTGGTGAAAACCTGTTTGATGATTTCTTTGCAGACCCCTTTGGTCTGGTGGCGCCTGCCCGCACCGATGAGGCGCTGTATGGCAAGCACGCCCGGAACATGATGAAGACCGATGTCCGGGAGAAGGACGGCTCCTATGAGCTGGACATTGACCTGCCCGGCTTCAGGAAGGACGAAATCCAGGTGGATTTGAAGAGCGGCTATCTGACCATCTCCGCCGAGAAGGGTCTGGACAAGGACCAGAAGGATGACAACGGCAAGTACATCCGCCGGGAGCGTTACGCCGGTGTGATGCGCCGCAGCTTCTATGTGGGCAATGCCCTCCGCCCGGAGGACATCAGCGCCAAGTATGAGGACGGCATCCTGAAGCTCTCCGTGCCCAAGGCCGTGAAGAAGGAGCTTCCCCTGTCCACCACCGTGGCCATTGACTGAATCAGCAACACTTTTCTTAGGGCTCCCCAGTTTTGGGGAGCCCTTATTTTCTATGGCAAACGTTCATAAATTATTCATACTCTCCCGGCGGATATTTTGGTATAATGGAGAAAAAATTCCGGTGGAGGACAGAAAATGGTAACAAAGGACATTTGCTATGTAGGGGTCAACGACCATCAGGTGGATCTGTTCGAGGGGCAGTATGCAGTGCCCCAGGGCATGGCCTACAACTCCTATGTGATTCTGGGGGAGAAGGTAGCGGTGATGGACACCGTGGATGCCCGCTTTGGGGAGCAGTGGCTGGAAAATCTGGAGGCGGCACTGGCCGGGCGCAGTCCGGACTATCTGGTGGTGCAGCACATGGAGCCGGATCACTCTGCCAGCATTCAGCTTTTCCTACAGCGCCATCCCGGGGCCACGCTGGTGGGCAACGCCAAGACCTTTGGGATGCTGGATCAGTTTTTCCCCCATCTGCCGGAGGCAAAGCGGCTGGTGGTGAAGGATGGGGATGTGCTGCCCCTGGGGGGCCACGTCCTGCACTTCCTCTTCGCTCCCATGGTACACTGGCCTGAGGTGATGGTCAGCTACGAGGAGGCGGACAAGGTGCTGTTCTCCGCCGACGGCTTCGGCAAGTTCGGTGCGCTGGATGTTCCCCAGGACTGGGACGACGAGGCCCGGCGCTACTACATCGGCATTGTGGGCAAGTACGGGATGCAGGTACAGAAGCTGCTGAAGGCTGCCTCGGCTCTGGACATTGCCGTTATCTGTCCCCTCCACGGGCCGGTGCTGAAGGAGGATCTGGGGCACTATCTGGAAAAGTATGACATCTGGTCCTCCTATCGGCCGGAGGAGCGGGGTGTGGTGATTGCCTACGCCTCCATATACGGACACACCCGGGATGCTGCCCGGCAGCTGGGTCGGGAGCTGGAGGCGCTGGGGCAGAAGGTGGTTCTGGCAGATCTGGCCCGGCGGGACATGGCCCAATGTGTGGCGGATGCCTTCCGCTACGACCGGCTGGTATTGGCCAGTGTGACCTACAACGGCGACATTTTCCCCTGTATGCACGCCTTCCTCCACGCCCTGACGGAGCGGAGCTATCAGAATCGCACGGTGGCCTTTATGGAAAACGGCACCTGGGCCCCTGCTGCCGCAAGAATCATGGCTGCCGCACTGGTAAAGAGCAAGAATCTGGTCTTCGCCCAGGAGAAGGTCACTCTGCGCTCCGCCATGAACGACGACACCCTCCAAAGCATCCGCCGTCTGGCCCAAGAGCTTTCTATTTAATTTCGCTTTTAGATGGTACCTATACGGTTGGTTCCCTGACCCGCCCGGTATCGTTTTTGCGGAGGAAACCGGGGGTGTGCGTGGGGGCTTTGTGAGGCGTTCGTTTGGGAGCCTTGCAGTGGCGGGGGAAAGAATGAGAGCATTCACCACAATATACATGAGGAGGATTTCAGGATGAAGGATATCGTAGCAATCGGAGAGGTGCTGATTGACCTGACCCAGAAGGGGACGGACGAATTGGGGGTTGGGCAGTATGCGGCCAATCCCGGGGGCGCACCGGCCAATCTGGCGGTGGCAGCGGCCCGGCTGGGGGCGGACACTGCCTTTGTGGGCAAGGTGGGAGACGACGCCTTCGGCCACTATCTGAAAGCGGTTTTGGCAGAAAACCATGTGGATGTGCAGGGCGTGCTGGTGGATGCAAAGGAGCACACCACCCTGGCGGTGGTCAGTGTGGACGGCAGCGGAGAGCGGAGCTTCTCCTTCTACCGGGACCCCAGCGCCGATGTGAATCTGCGGCCGGAGGAGATTCCTCCCCAGCTGCTGAAGGACACCCGGGTGCTCCACTTCGGCTCCGTCAGCCTCACCGCCGAGCCTGCCCGGAGCGCCACGCTGTACGCTGCCAGGACTGCCCGGGAAAACGGCTGCCTGGTGAGCTATGACCCCAACTACCGGGCCAGTCTGTGGGGCAGCCAGGAGGAGGCCGTGGCCCAGATGAAGGCCGCCCTGCCCCTGTGCGATATTCTGAAAATCTCCGACGAGGAGCTGCCCCTGCTCACCGGCCTTACCGACCCTGTGGAGGGCTCCCGGCAGCTGTGCGCCCTGGGCATCCGGCTGGTGTTCGTAACCCTGGGGGCGGAGGGTGCCTTCTTCCGTCTGGGTGAGCAGACCGGCAGTGTCCCCGGCATCCGGGTCACGGTGGGCGACACCAACGGCGCAGGGGACACCTTCTTCGGTGCGGCCCTGTCCAGGCTGGTGCACACGGGCTTGGACAAGCTGACCCTGGCACAGCTGACGGAAATTGCCGCCTTTGCCAACAAGGCCGCCAGCATCACCACCAGCCGCCACGGTGCCATTCCCGCCATGCCCACCCTGGACGAGGTATAAGCCCTGCCCGGCGGCCCGGGGCTTCCTGGAATTGTTCGGATTTTCTGCAAAAAAGACTTTACATTTGGGAAAACTTATGCTATATTGGACGGGCTGGCTATGGCTGGCCTATGCCTGCGGCTCAGTCCCGGGACTCACCGACCCCAGACTTAGCTGACGGGAAATTTTTAGAAAAGGTGGATATATCCCATGATTCAGAAGGAAAAGAAGACCCAGGTTATCCTGGACAACGCTACCCACGAGGGCGATACCGGTTCTCCCGAGGTTCAGGTTGCCATCCTGACCGCCCGGATTAACGAGCTGACCGACCATCTGCGGGTGCACAAGCACGACAATCACTCCCGCCGTGGTCTGCTGATGATGGTTGGTAAGCGCCGCAAGATGCTGGACTATCTGGCCACCAAGGACATCAACCGCTACCGTGCTCTGATTGCCAAGCTGGGTATTCGTAAGTAAGTTCACCGAAGGGCGATGGGGCAACCTGTCGCCCTTTAATGCATCCGCGGGAGATGTTTTAGCGATTGAAAGTGTCCCCATTTATGGAGATAGTTTCAATGGCTAAACCTCCCGCAAAAAATCAAAATAACGGAGGTAAAACAATGATAACCCACAAGCAGTTCCCCAATCACAAGGTATACGAAATGGAAATTGGCGGCCGCCCCTTCACCGTGGAAACCGGTAAGGTGGCAGAGCTGGCCAACGCCGAGTGCATCTGCCGCTACGGCGACACCGTGGTGCTGACCACCTGCACCGCCAACCCCATCCCCAAGGCCGGCATCGACTACTTCCCCCTGACCATCGAGTTTGAAGAGCGGATGTACTCCGTGGGCCGCATCCCCGGCTCCTTCAACCGCCGTGAGGGCAAGCCCAGCGAGCGGGGCATCCTGAACAGCCGCATCATCGACCGGCCCATGCGCCCCCTGTTTGATGAGGAGCTGCGCAACGACACCGTAGTTACCTGCACTGTGCTGGCCAACGATTACGACAACCCCGTGGAGATTGTGGCTTCCCTGGGCGCTTCCATCGCCATCGCCTCTTCCGACGTGCCCTGGAACGGGCCTGTGGCCACCACCAACGTGTGCTATCTCAACGGCCAGTATATCATCAACCCCTCCGCCGAGGAGCGAGAGGCATCTTCCTGCTTTGTGTGCATCTCCTCCACCTTCGAGAAGGTGGTTATGATTGAGACCGAGGCCAACGAGGCTCCCGAGGCCGTGGTGCTGGAGTCCATCCGCATTGCCCACGAGACCAACATGGAGATTGTGAAGTTCATCAACTCCATCGTGGCCGAGATTGGCAAGCCCAAGTTCACCTTTGAGAAGGCCGCCGTGAACCACGAGCTGCTGGACGACCTGATGAACTACGGCCTGAACCAGATTGAGTACGCTCTGGACACCCCGGACAAGAACGTGCGGGAGGAGCGGCTCACCGCTGCCCGGCTGGACTTCGCCGACAAGTTCGCCGACAAGTACGAGGACTTCGAGACCCACATTGAGGTCTGCCTGTACAAGATGCAGAAGAAGGTCGTCAAGAAGTGGCTGCTCCAGGGCAAGCGTGTGGATGGCCGTGGCATGGACGAAATCCGTCCTCTGGCTGCCGAGGTTGGCGTGCTGCCCCGGGTTCACGGCTCCGGCCTGTTCACCCGTGGCCAGACCCAGGTGCTGTCCGTCTGCACCCTGAACACCCTGTCCGCCGCCCAGAAGCTGGACACCATCTATCCCGAGGATACCAAGCGGTATATCCACCACTATAATTTCCCCGCCTACTCCACCGGCGAGGCCCGGGCCGCCCGCTCCACCAGCCGCCGTGAGATTGGCCACGGCGCTCTGGCCGAGAAGGCCCTGCTGCCTGTGATTCCCAGCGTGGAGGAGTTCCCCTACGCCATCCGGGTGGTCAGCGAGGTGCTGTCCTCCAACGGCTCCACCTCCCAGGGTTCCATCTGCGGCTCCACCCTGGCTCTGATGGATGCCGGTGTGCCCATCCGCCGGCCTGTCGCCGGTATCTCCTGCGGCCTGATTTCCGACCAGGAAACCGGCGAGTGGAGAACCTTCACCGACATCCAGGGCGTGGAAGACTTCCACGGCGAAATGGACTTCAAGGTGGCCGGTACCACCGAGGGCATCACCGCCATTCAGATGGACCTGAAGAACCGTGGGCTCACCATGGAGATTATCGCCGACGCTCTGGAGCGCTGCCGCAAGGCCCGCCTGGAGATTCTCAATGAAGTCATGCTGCCCTGCATCGCCGCTCCCCGCCCCGAGGTCTCCGAGTTCGCCCCCAAGATGCTGAGCCTGAAGATTCCCGTGGACAAGATTCGTGAGGTCATCGGCTCCGGCGGCAAGACCATCCAGAAAATCTGCGCCGACACCGGCGCCAAGGTGGACATCGACGACGACGGCTCCGTGTTCATCTCCGCTGTGGACTCCGCCGCTGCCTACGCCGCCAAGAAGATGGTGGACGACATCTGCTTCGTCCCCGAGGTGGGCAAGATTTACCAGGGTAAGGTTGTCCGCATTCTGCCCATCGGCGCATTCGTAGAGATTGCCCCGGGCCACGACGGCATGGTGCACATCTCCAAGCTGGAAAACCACCGGGTTGAGAAGGTGGAGGATGTGCTGAACCTGGGCGACGTCACCTACGTCAAGTTCATGGGCTTCGACGAAAAGGGCCGTGCCAACTTCAGCCGCAAGGATGCCCTGAAGGAAATGGAAAACAAGTAAACGCTCCCCAAAGCCAGGGCCTGCCGCCCTGGCTTTTTTTGCCGGAAATCCTTATCCAAAATGAATCATTCCGGTGCATCCGTGGTTTTTCTCAGAAAAAGGGTTGAATTTCCCTTTAGAATGTGTTACGATATCGTTGTATCGGTATGGGGCTTCTGCGCCCATTTCCCGATACCCTGAAATCACGCAAAGGAGCGTTTTTCTATGGCAACACCCCATACCATCGCAGTGGCCGGTAAGGGCGGCGTGGGCAAAACCACTACCTGCGGTATGATTATCGATTACCTGTGCAAGCAGCACCGGGGCCCCGTCCTGGTGGTGGATGCAGATGCTAACTCCAACCTCAACGAGGTTCTGGGGGTAGAGGCGGACATCACCCTGGGCCAGATCCGGGAAGAGATGGCACAGGCCGAGCTGAAGGGCACCATCCCCAAGGGCATGACCAAGGCGGACTACGCCGAGATGAAGTTCAACGATGCCCTGATTGAGGACGACGATTTCGATATGCTGGTTATGGGCCGCACCCAGGGCAAGGGCTGCTACTGCTATGTCAACGGCGTGCTGAAAACCCAGGTGGACAAGTACGCCAAGAACTATTCCTATATCGTTATGGACAACGAGGCCGGTTTGGAGCATGTGGCCCGGGGCACCCTGCCCCATGTAGACACCATGCTGCTGATTTCCGACTGCTCCCGGCGTGGGGTGCAGGCGGTGGCCAGAATCGCCGAGATGGTGGAGGAAATGGACCTGAACCCCGGCAAGATGGGTCTGATCGTCAACCGGGCGCCCGGCGGCGTGCTGGAGGCCGGTGTGAAAGAGGAAATCCACCGCCACGGCCTGACCCTCTTCGGCGTTCTGCCCCAGGACGATGCCGTGTACCGCTGCGACTGCAACGGTGAGCCCTCTGCCAAGCTGCCGGACTCCGACGCCATGAAGGCAGCCCTGCGGGACATACTGAAAACCATCGGGCTGTAAAGCCCATATTGGGGGCCATCGGCCCCCAACAAGCCTGTATTCCTCGGGAATGGTCTGCCGGTGAGGTGCGATTTTCCAGGGCTCTGACCCAGAGCATTGGAAAATCGTCCCTGCCGGAGTGCTGAGGCAACAGCCTTTTGCAGAGCGATTCCCGTGAATAAAACTTTATTCCACAAGAAAGTAAAAACAAGGGGGAAACATCAAAATGGCATTTACACCCAAGAAGGTGGCATACCGCGGCGCAATTAACGCCGTTACCCTGGGCACCGGCGACAAGGCAATCGTCCTCGGCGGTCAGAACGTGCTGCCCTTCTACACCTTTGACGCTCCTATCGAGAATGCGCCCAAAATCGGTATCGAAATCTCCGACTGCGCAAACGAGTGGAACGTTCCCGGCCTGAAGGAATTCTACGCCGGCTGCACCACCATGGCCGACTACGCCAAGCGTGCCGAGACCATGCCCGGTGCCGATTTCCTGTGCCTGCACTTCGAGTCCGCAGACCCCAACGGCAAGAACCGTTCCGTGGCTGACTGCGTGGCCGATGCCAAGGCCGTGGCCGATGCCGTGACCATGCCCATCGTTGTTATGGGCTGCAAGAACATCGAGAAGGACGGCGAGCTGTTCAGCAAGATCGCCGAGGCTCTCCAGGGCAAGAACATTCTGGTGCTGTCCGCCCGCAACGAGGACTACAAGACCGTGGGCGCTTCCGTTGCCCTGGCCTATGGTCAGAAGGTTGGCGCTGAGACCGCCGACGACATCAACCTGGCCAAGCAGCTGAACATCATGCTCAAGGGCCTGACTGTGGCTCCCACCTCCATTGTGATGAACGTGGGCACCGCCGCCGTGGGCTACGGCTATGAGTATGTGGCATCCACCCTGGACCGTGTCCGTCTGGCCGCTCTGGCCCAGTCCGATGCAGACCTGCAGATGCCCATCATGGCTCCCGTGTCCCCCGACACCTGGGCCGTGAAGGAATCCACCGCTTCCGAAGAGGATGAGCCCGCTTGGGGCAGCCAGGAAGACCGGGGCGTTGGCATGGAAGTTGCCACCGCCGCTGCCAACCTGACCGGCGGCGCCGACGCTGTTATCATGCGTCACCCCGCTGCCGTTGCAGCCATTAAGCAGTTCATCACCGAGCTGGTCTGATTGGAAGGAGGATACATACCATGGCTTTGAAAGGTCTCGATATTTTTAAGCTGTCTCCTAAGAAGAACTGTAAGGAGTGCGGCAGCCCCACCTGCATGGCATTCTGCATGAAGGTGGCCCAGGGCGCAGTGTCCATTGACAAGTGCCCGTATTTCTCTGACGACGCTAAGGCAATGCTCAACGAGCAGACCGCTCCCCCCATGAAGACCATCACCGTGGGTGATGACCTGAAGCTGGGCGGCGAAACCGTTCTGTTCCGTCACGAGAAGACCCTGGTAAGCAAGAACCTGTACGCCGTTCCCGTGTGCACCAAGATGACCGCCCAGGAGGCCGATGCCAAGCTGGCAGACATGGCCAAGGTGGACTACGAGCGTATCGGCGAGCGGATGTACGTGGAATTCGTATATGTCAAGAGCCACGGCGGCGACGCCGAGGCCACCGTGGAGCTGGTGAAGAAGGCGATGGCCACCAACCGTGCCCTGGTGCTGGACATCAAGGACGTGGACGTGGCCAAGGCTGCCGTGGAAGTCTGCAAGGCCGGTAAGCCCATCCTCAACGGCGCTACCCCCGACAACTGGGAGGCTATGAACGCCGTGGCCACCGCCGCCGGTGTGACCCTGGGTGTCTCCGCCGGTAACGTCTCCGACCTGTACGACCTGGTGAAGAAGCTGGAAGGCGCCGGCAACAAGAACCTGGTGCTGGATGTCACCGCCGAGACCGCCAAGGAGACTCTGGCCAACGCCGTCCTGGTGCGCCGCACCGCTCTGGCCGACGGCGACCGCAGCTTCGGCTATCCCTCCATTGTGAATGTGGCCAAGCTGGCCAAGGGCAACAAGCAGCTGCAGATTGCCTACGCCGCCATGTTCACCGAGCGCTACGCCTCCATCATTGTTATGGAGCAGATGGACTACACCGCAGCCCTGCCTCTGTACGGCCTGCGTCAGAACATCTTCACCGACCCCCAGAAGCCCATGAAGGTGGAGTCCAAGATTTACCCCCTGAACGGTGCCGACGAGAACAGCCCCTGCGCCCTGACCGTGGACTTCGCCCTGACCTACTTCCTGGTCTCCGGCGAGCTGGAGCGTTCCAACCAGCCCGTGAACCTGATTATCTCCGACGCCTCCGGCATGTCCGTTCTGACTGCCTGGGCTGCCGGTAAGTTCTCCTCCAGCACCATCAAGAAGACCTTCGAGACTCTGGACATCGAGAACAAGATTAAGAACCGCACCCTGATCATCCCCGGCAAGGTGGCCGTGATGAAGGGCGAAATCGCCGAGAAGCTGCCCGGCTGGAACGTGGTTGTCGGTCCTCTGGAGGCCGTTCAGCTGCCCAAGTACATGAAGGATAAGGAATACGAGGCCGCCGCCAAGGCCGCCGCCAAGGCCGCCGCTGCCGAGGCTGCCGCCAAGGCCGCTGCCGCTCCCAAGGAAGAGGTCAAGGAGCTGTCCTTCGACGAGCTGCTGGCCACCAAGGTGCCCCCCATCGAGATTGTGGACATGGGCGTGCACTACGGCGGACACAACCCCGAGTCCCCCACCTTCGTCACCATCGGCGAGAGAATCCACTGCATCTCCCCCGCCATCCGCAAGGCCATGGACGAGCGGGATCCCGCTCCCATCCTGAAGCGTGCCGCCGAGCAGATTGCTGCCGGTGCCACCTATCTGGACGTGAACATCGGACCTGCCGAGAAGGACGGCCCCGAGCGCATGATGTGGGCTGTCAAGCTGCTCCAGGAGAACTTCGACAACGTGCCTCTGGCTCTGGATACCGCCAACAAGAAGGCCATCGAAGCCGGTATCAAGGTCTACAACCGCACCAACGGCAAGCCCATCGTCAACTCTGCTGACGCAGGCTCCCGTATCTCCAACATCGACCTGGCTGCTGCCAACGACGCTATCTGTATTGCCCTTTGCTCCGCCGACGGCATCGCCAAGGACAACGAAGAGCGGATGATGCACTGCCGGAACATGCTGGAGCGTGGCCTGTCCCACGGCATGGAGGCCACCGACCTGTGGTTTGACCCCCTGTTCCTGGTGGTCAAGGGTATGCAGGACAAGCAGATGGACGTGCTGAACGCCATCAAGCTGTTCGCCGACGAGGGCCTGAAGTCCACCGGCGGCCTGTCCAACAACTCCAACGGCGCACCCAAGAAGGTTCGCCCCATCATGGACTCCGCTCTGGTGGCCATGGCAATGATGCAGGGTCTGACCTCCGCCATTGTCAACCCCTGCGACCTGCGCCTGATGGAAACCATCAAGTCCTGCGACATCTTCAAGAACCATATGCTGTACTCCGACAGCTACCTGGGCGACCGTCCCGACCTGCTGTAAGAGCACAAGTATCCCCGCAAACCAAGGCCGGGAGGGAACCTCTCCCTCCCGGCCTTTCTCGTGACCCAACCGCCGGTGGTGCATTGTGAAAGGGCTTTCGGCAGGAGTCCTTTCACAATCCACTTCCCCAGCATCCGGGAGCGGAAGTGGCTTGAAGCACGAAATCACATTCATTTTTAGGAGGAATCATCCATGAGTGTATTAACCGATTTGATCTATGGCGGTTCCAATACCGTTGCAGGCCTGACCGAGGGCGCTGTCAACAATGCCATCGCCAAGTACGGTGCGGACAAGGAGATTGCGTTCCCCGATACCGCCTATTTCTTCCCCACCATCTACGCCGCCACCGGCGTGAAGGTGAAGACCCTGGGGGATTTGCCCGCCTGCGTTGGTGTGCTGAAAAGCCTCATCACCAACCAGGAGGACCTGGGTCAGGCCCTGAATGCCGGTCTGGCCACCGCCGTGGGTGCGGAGATTATCGAGGGCCTGAAATATATAGAGGGCGGCGACCCCTATGCCAATGAGTCCGGCATCGGCTTCGTTCCCGACCCTGTGATACGTTCCCTGGGCGTGCCCCTGGTCACCGGCGATATCCCCGGCGTGGCCGTTATCCTGGGCAAGGCCGACGACCCCGCCGACGTGGTGAAGGTGGTCAAGGACTACCAGAGCAAGGGCATTATGAGCTTCCTGGTAGGCGACTGCATCGAGCAGTGCGCCGAGGGCGGCGTGAAGATGGGCCTGGAGCTCCGGGTCATCCCCCTGGGTCACGATGTCACCGCCGTGATTCACGTTGTCACCGTGGCCATCCGTGCCGCTCTGATTTTCGGCAACATCCAGCCCGGCGATTTGGCCGGTCTGCTGGACTACACCAAGAACCGTGTCCCCGCCTTTGTGAACACCTTCGGCGCCATTGATGCCGTGGTGGTCTCCGCCGGTGCCGGTGCCATCGCCCTGGGCTTCCCCGTGGTGGTGGACATTGACCTGGGCGAGAACCAGGTGCCCGGCGCTCTGGAATCCGTGTGCCGCCACGACGACACCGTGAAGAAGTCCCTGGAGCTGCGCAATATCAAGATTAAGACCACCGAGCTGCCCATCCCCGTGGCCTTCGCCGCCGCCTTCGAGGGTGAAATCATCCGCAAGGCCGATATGCACAACGAGTGCTGGTCCGCCAAGAACCCCACCGCAGAGCTGGTGCTGATGCGGGACATGAGCGAAATTGAGGACCACAAGATTACCATCATCGGGCCGGACTTCGACCAGGAAAAGGATCTGGCCCTGGTCACCTTTGTAGAGGTTGCCGGTAAGAAGATGCAGACCGACTTCGAGTCCGTTATCGAGCGGAAATTCCACGCCTGGTTCAACTACATGGAAGGTGTCATGCACACCGGCCAGCGCAACCAGGTTCGTGTCCGGGTGAGCAACGCCGCCTATGAGGCAGGCCTGCGGCTGAAGGACTTCGCCGAGGTTCTGTACGTTATGATTATGAACGAGTTCGACGCCGTGGTGGATAAGTGCCAGGTCACCCTGATTACCGACCCCGCCCAGGCCGCCAAGTTCCGGGACGAGGTTGCCATGCCCCGCTACGATGCCCGTGACGACCGCCTGGCTTCCATGACCGACGAGGCCGTGGACCGCTACTACACCTGCATCCTGTGCCAGTCCTTCGCCCCCGCCCACTGCTGCGTGGTCACCCCCGAGCGTCTGGGCCTGTGCGGTGCCGTGTCCTGGCTGGATGCCAAGGCCACCAATGAGCTGAACCCCAACGGCCCCTGCCAGCCCATCTTCAAGGAGGGCTGCACCGACGAGCGCCTGGGCCGGTATGACTCCGTCAACGCCGCCATTGCCGATGCCACCCACGGTGCCGTGGAGAACGTCACCCTGTACTCCCTGCTGGAGGATCCCATGACCTCCTGCGGCTGCTTCGAGTGCATCTGCGGCATTGAGCCCATGAGCATGGGCGTAATCGTGGTCAACCGGGAATTCAAGGGCATGACCCCTGTGGGCATGACCTTCGGCGAGCTGGCCTCCTGCACCGGCGGCGGCGTACAGACCCCGGGCTACATGGGCCATGGCCGCCACTTCATCTCCTCCAAGAAGTTCATCTCCGCCGAGGGCGGCCTGGAGCGGATTGTGTGGATGCCCAAGGAGCTGAAGGACGATGTGGCAGACCGGCTGAACAAGACCGCCAAGGAGATGTATGGCATCGACAACTTCACCGATATGATTGCCGACGAGACCATCACCACCGACGGCGAGGAGCTGCTGAACTGGCTCACCGAAAAGGGCCACCCCGTGCTGGGTCTGGAGCCCCTGATGTAAGGCGGCAGTGCCCCGGCTCCCTGACGATACCGCCCCTTAGAGAATAAAAAAATAGGGAATAAGGAATTCTTTTATACCCCTTTGCCGGGCTTCCTTATTCCCTATTTCCTTTTTAGGAGGTTTCCATGGAACCGAAATTTGAGATACGATTCACCACAAACCAGAAAATACTCCGGGAGTTCTACCGCAAAATCGGAACCGGCCCCCGCTACCCCACCGTGATTGCAGAGTTGGCGTTCTTTGCCGGATTGATTTTTTACAGTGCCTCCCAGGGAATCCTGGCCGAAGTGGCAGAAACCTTTACACTCTGCGGGCTGGTGTTTTTGCTGCTCTTTTTCCTTCCCTGGTACGTTTCGTGGAATGCCCTGCGGGCATCCAAGCGGAGCAACGACGGTGTCCTGCCAGAAACCAGGATTACCGTGAATGAGGACAGAATTGACGTGGACGAGGGCTGTGTCCACCTCTCCCTGGAATACCGCAAGTTCTGCCGTGTTGTCCATTTGAAGCACAGCTATGTGCTGATGCTGGGCAGGCGAAACGGGCTGATGATTGACCCCGATGGCTTTACCAAAGGCAGCTTCGCTGAATTCAAGCAGCACCTCCGCTCCACCCGCCCCGACCTAACCATCCCCGACTGACCCCCCTCCGACATCCCACCCCAGGGCCCCGGCAGCATCACACCCCCCAGTCCCCCAACCGGGCCGACTGGGGGTGCTTTTTTTGGGGGGAAAACCGGAGGATAGCCCATACGCCATGGCGAAAGCGCCCCCGGGGCGCATTTTATGGATGCGCCCCGGGGTTTTTTGTGGGAAAGTGAAAGAAATCCGTATTATTTTGCAAGCGTCACCCCGGCGGGTGTGGTAGGATGGGGGAAAAGGGGTTCCCCGGGAATCCATAGAATACAGGAGGCATTGCCATGTTTGAATCCAACTACACCACCCTCGCCCAGGTTTGCGGGGAGAGGAGCGTCATTCGCCATATTTCCAGGCACCGGAATCCCGATGGGAGCTTTGACATTGACGGGAATCTGAAAATCTGGAACGATGCCATTGCCCGGTTTCAGCAGATTCCTCTGTGGGAGGCGGGTGCGCCGGGGTTCGATGGCCGGGATCCCCGGCAGCCCCAGCCTTCCATCGTCTTTGTTCCGGCCCAAAACCGGCAGGGCCCCGGGGGAACTGTGATTGTAGCCCACGGCGGGGGCTTTGAGACCCGGACGGGGTGCGAAGGAATGCACGTGGCAAAATGGTTCTCCGATGCCGGGTTCAACACGGCCATTCTCACCTACCGCCTGAAGCCCTACTCCCGGTGGGATGCCATGGCGGATATGCAGCGGGCCATCCGGCTGCTGCGAAGCAAGCGGGAGGCGCTGCACATCACGGACAAGGTGGCGGTGATGGGCTTCTCCGCCGGGGGAATGCTCAGCGCCAACTGCGCCACCCATTTTGACCAGGGCGACCCCGCCGCTCCGGACGCTGTCCAGCGGCAGTCCTGCCGCCCGGATGCGGCGGTGCTGGGCTACGGTGCCTTTGCCATGGCGGGGCTTCCCCAGGGACTGTTTGCAGACCCCTTTGCCGACAAGACCCGGAATCCCTTCGCCTCCACCCGGCAGGAGCAGGTCTATTTCGCCCCGGAGGTCAATATCACCCTGGATACTCCGCCGTTTTTCATCTGGCAGACCAACAGCGACGACCCCCGCCACGCCTTCACCCTGGGTCAGGCCCTGACGGCGGTGGGCATCCCCTTTGAAATGCACCTGTTCCCCCAGGGAGTCCACGGCCTGGCCCTGGCCGACGGCAACAACGATTTGTCCATGAACATCCCCCACATCACCCACTGGGCCACCCTCTGCGCCGAATGGCTCCGGGAGCTGGATATTTAAGAGAATTTTTCAATTTCCCACCACGCACACCCTGTCAGGCAGGTTAGGGTATTCTGCATGGATGTGCCAACTCTCAAGCGGCCTTTTTGGTGCGGTGGGAGAGGCGCAGGGTTAGGGGGAGGAGGAGGCTCAGGGTTAGGGCGGTGGCGGCGGCGGGGAGCCAGCAGAAGCCGTCGGCGTACAGGGGCAGCTTCCGGCACAGTTCTCCCAGGGCGCCCAGGGGGACGTTTGCCGTCTCCAGGGCGTGGAGTACGCTGACGGCTCCGGTGGCGGAAATCACCACGGGGTACACAAACCGGTTTCCCTGCCACAGGCCATGGCTCAGGCCCAGGAGAATCAGCATAATGGCCATGGGGTAGATGGCGTTCAGGATGGGGATGGAGATGCTGAGGATGGTATTGAGCCCCTGGTTGCACACCAGGAAGGAGAAGCCGGTGATGACAATGGCCCAGGTACGGTAGGAGACTTTATGGAACAGGAGGCTGAAATACTGGCTGATGGAGTTGATGAGTCCCACGCAGGTGGTCAGGCAGGCCAAGGTGAAGATGGCGGCCAGCAGCACGGCGCCGAAGCTGCCGAAGAGCTGGTACACAATGCACCGCAGGGTCCATGCGCCGTTTTCCTGGATGGCGTACACCCCGGAGCTGGCCATGCCCACGTAGCCCAGCATCAGGTACACCAGGGCCAGGATGCTTCCGGCGGCCAGGCCGGCCAGGACGGTATGGCGCAGGGTGTCTTCCTTCCGGTGCAGGCCGAAGGAGGTCAGGGTGGTGGAGATTACCAGGCCGAAGTTCAGGGAGGCGATGGCGTCCATGGTCTGGTAGCCCTCTACGAAGCCCTTCATCAGTGGGGCGGAGGCGTAGCCTGGCTGGGGCGGGGCGATTTCCCCCTTGCCCCGGAGCAGGAAGCTGACGAAGAGGAGCACCAGCAGCGCCAGCAGGCTGGGGGTCAGGTAATTGCCGATGCGCTTTACCAGCTTTCCCGGGGTCAGGCACAGCCACAGTGCCACGGCGAAGAAGCACAGGGAGTAGGCCAGCCGCCACAGGGGGAGCCGGGCGCCCTGGGGCAGGTAGGGGGCTACTGCCATCTCGAAGGGGACGGAGGCGGCCCGGGGGATGCCCAGGCCGGGGCCGATGGAGAGGTAAATCAGCAGGGTGAACACCAGGGCGAAGCGTTTGCCCACCTGGGCGGACAGCTTATCCAGTCCGTCGAACCGGGCCACCACCACCACGCCCAGCACCGGAAGGACCACTGCCGTCATCAGGAAGCCTGCCATGGCTGCCGGGGTGCTGCTTCCGGCGTTCTGGCCCAGGAAGGGCGGGAAAATCAAATTTCCGGCCCCGAAGAACAGGGAAAACAGCATAAAGCTCACCAATAGCATGTTCCGTTTTGTTAATTTCATTTCTTTCTCTCCTTTTCCATAAAAACAAGCCCCGTCTCAAAAACTTTGAGACGGGGCTTGCAGTATACAAGTCTCGCGGTACCACTCAAATTGTGCGAAAAAAGACGCACCTCTTCAGGCTCCAACAAGCCCTAGGCACTGACGTAGCCTGCACGAAAATCCCTACCGGTGGGGGCACTTTGGGGATTCCAGCTCGGAAGGGATGGGATATGCTGCCGCGGCCCTGCCGGGCTTCCACCATCCCCGGCTCTCTGTCTGGATTCATCGGCAAATCCGTCTTCGTCATCGCTTTTCTATTCACCTGCCCGCATCATACCACATTTCCCCCACCCTGTCAAGTTTTTTCGGTTACGCATTAGGCTGGTACCTATACGGTGGTTCCCTGACCCGCCCGGTATCGATTTTGCGGTGGAAACCGGAAGTTTTTGAGCGGTAAAAACTTTTGAGCTTCGTAGGGGCGACGAAAGTCGCCCGCAACCTCCCGCTTTCCGGGCGGCCCGTTGAATGGCACAGCCCAATCCCGGCTCCCTCTCTGAGGGAGCTGTCGAGCGAACGCGAGACTGAGGGAGTGTCGTCCGTTGGTTCCTCCGGGCCGATGGTTTGTGAACCAGATCGTATTGGCTCTGAAATTTTTGAGCGGTTACGTTCATCGAAGTACACTCCCCATAATATCAATCACCCGCCCGCTGGATATTTCGTCAGCGGGCGGGTGATTTTTGTGGGTTCTGCGTGGGGTTATATTTTACCATTCATCGGGGGACACTCCCTCAGTCACGCCCGTTGGGCGTGCCAGCTCCCTCAGGGAGGGAGCCGGGATGGGGTGCGTACCATTCAACCGGGTACTCGCTGAAATCCGGGGTTACGGGCGATTTTCATCGCCCCTACGAAACTCTGAATGTTTAACCGTTCCCATTCATCGGACGGCACTCCCTCAGTCAGCCCTTCGGGCTGCCAGCTCCCTCAGAGAGGGAGCCGGGAAACGCTCCCATTCAACCGGGTACTTGCTAAAATCCGGGGGTACGGGCGATTTTCATCGCCCCTACGAAAACTCTGAATGTTTAACCGTTCCCATTCATCGGACGACACTCCCCTCTGCGGTGGGCAGGGGGGAGCTTTGGGGGGTTAGTTCACTTCGTCGGTGCGGTAGAGGAACTTCACCTGGCTGTCCATGTCGTCGGAGACGGCGGTGAAGATGCGGTAGTTTTTGGAGACCTCGGCGGTGGCGGTAATGCGGGCTACCAGGGACTCCACGTCGCCGTCTACCAGGTCGGCAATTTTCCGGATGCCCTGGTCTGCGAACTCCCGGATGCCGTCGGAGAGCTCCTTGGCACCGTCCCGGAGCTGGGTTACGCCGTCGGTGAGGGCGGGGATGGCGTCTGCCAGGGTGTTCACGCCGTCGGTCAGAGCGGCGGCACCCTGGTTGAGCGCACCGGCACCGGCGTACAGGCTGTCGCTGCCTGTAAGGAGCTGGGCGGAGCCGTCCGCTGCGGTGGAAACGCCGCCGGTGTAGGTTTGCAGGCCCACATAGAATGCATTGTAGCTATCCAAAGAGTCTTTCAGGGCGCGGATGGTCTTCAGGCCCTCTGCGGCGGCGGCCAACTGGCTCTGGACGGCCTCGGACTGCATATTCTGGGCTACCAGGCTGGTGACCTTCTGGGATACGTTCTGGTCGATGATGGCCTGGACGTCCTCGCTGTTCATCTGGGCATCGGTATTGGCGGAGATGGTGGTCTGGACGGTGTCGCTTTGCATCTGGGCATCGGTGTTGGCGGAGATGGTGGCCTGGACGGTGTCGCTGCGCATCTGGGCCTGGACGGCGGCACTGACGGCTGCCTGCTGGTCTTCGCTGACCTGGCCGGCATCCACGGCGGCCTGGTAGGCATCGGGGCTCAGGCCGGTGGCGGCGGCAATCACCTGGGCGGTAACCTGGGCCTGAACGGCCTGGGTGACCTGGGCGGTAACCTGGGCCCGGACGGCTTCGGTAACCTTGGGGGCAACCTGCTCCCGGACGGCGGCGGTGACACCCAGGACAATGTCGCTGCGGTTGGCATTGACGGCCCGGTTCACCTGCTCCACCGCCTTCTGGTGGACGGCGGACTCGCTGAGGGAATCCATCACCTGGCTCAGCACGTCGCCGTAGTTTTCAATGGTCAGGTCGGGCACCTCCACACCGGCTGCCTTCAGCTGGGTGGTGGCCGTGGCCAGCAGGGTGTTGAACACCTGCTCGGCACCGCCGTTCAGGGTGGCGTTGTTGGCTGCCAGGGTATTCAGTCCGTCGTTCAGGGAGGCGATGCCCTCCTTCAGCTGCCCCGCCCCCTCCTCCAGGGAGGCGGTGCCGTCCCGGAGGGTCTGGGCACCCTGGGCCAACTGGTTTACGCCCTCGGCCAGTTCCCCGGATTTCTCCAGCAGGGTATCCAGCCCTTCATACAGGGCGTTGGAGCCGTCGGTGAGCCGGGTCAGGCCCTCGGCCACCTTGTTGATGATGTCATTCAGGTCGTCGGAGGACTCAATGGGGGCATCCTCCAGGGCCTGGAAGACCTGGTTGGTCACCAGAGTCAGGGTCATGCTCATCCGGAAGTCGGTGACATCGGCGCTGATTTCCACATAGCCAGGGATATCCAGGGTATCCGGCTCCAGACCCAGGTTCTCCTGCATACCGGGCAGGGCCAGACCCAGAATGGCGGTGCGGTCACCGTCGTTGATGGCCTTGCCGTTGGTCACGGTCACATTGCGGAAGCGGCTGTTGTCCAGCACCAGGCCGGTGACAGCGGCGAAGGGAACGTAGATTTTCTGGCTGGTGCCGGTGATTTCCTTCACCTCATACTGGTTGTTCTTATAGTCGTAGCGGATGGTCACGTGGCCGCTCTTGCCCACCAGGTCCTCCGGGGCAATGCTCTCTCCGTCCAGCTGATAGGAGACGGTGAGGGTGACGGGCAGCTCCTTGTCGGTGGTGCCCTGGTAATAGATGTCGCTGCCTGCGGCGCTCCAGGTCAGGGTGCCCCCGTTGTCGGTGCAACTCTCACTGCCCTTGACGTTCTGCACCCCGGTCAGGCCGCTTTCGTCCAGGAGGGTGTCCGCCCCGGCGGCGTTTTTCAGCCAGTCACTGACGATGATTTTCTGGGTGCTGCCGTTGCTGTCCGCCAGGACATACACGGTCTCGTCCTTGGTATTCTGCTCCTGGGGCTGGGCCAGGGCCACTGCCGCCCCGCTGACGCACAGGGCGGCGCTGAGGGTGAGGGCGATGAGATTCCTTACAAGTTTTTTCATTTCCGATTCCTCCAAATTCAGTGGGTGAAATTATTACTTAATATGGGTCATGCCCACAGTGGTCTTGCAGATGGGCTTATCCAGCAGCAGGAACATGGCAGGCAGCACGAAGATAACCAGCAGCATACTCACCACGGCGCCCCGGGCAATCAGCATACACATGGAGCTGACGATTTCGATATCGGAGTACAGGGCCACGCCGAAGGTGGCGGCGAACATACCCATGCCGGAGACGATGATAGAGGGGATGGAGGTGGCCAGAGCCGTATGGACGGCGGCCTTCTTCTCCTTGCCGCCGATGCGCTCGGCCTTGTAGCGGGTGGTCATCAGGATGGCGTAGTCCACCGTTGCGCCCAGCTGAATGGTGCTGATGCAAATGGGGGTGATGAAGGCCATGCTCTGGCCCAGGTAGTGGGGCAGGCCCAGGTTGATGAAGATGCCCAGCTCAATCACCGCAATCAGGATCACAGGCAGGCTCAGGCTCTTCTCCACCAGCAGGATAATTAGGAAAATTGCCGCCAGGGACACTGCGGTAACCACGGCGAAGTCATGGTCGGTGGTTTCAATCATGTCCTTCATGCAGGGGGCCTCGCCGATGAGCATACCGCCCTGGTCATATTGCTTCAGTATGGCGTTGAGCCGGTCAATCTGCCGGTTCACCTCGTCGCTGGCGGGGGTATACTCGGAGTTGATGAGCATCAGCTTCCAGTTGCCGCTTTCCAGCTTCTCCCGGGCGAAGTCGGGGATGGCCTCGTCGGGAATCCGGCAGCCCACCAGGCTCTCCATGCCCAGGACGTATTTCACGCCCTCCACCTTTTCCATTTCGGATACCATGTCCCGGACACGCTTAGAGGGGGTGTCCGCATCCACCAGCACCATGTGGGTGGAGGCGATGCCGAACTCGTCCTGGAGCTTGCGGATGGACACCACATAGTTGATATCCTCCGGCAGGCACTGGCCCATGTCGTAGTATACCTCGCTGTTGGCCTTGGCGTAGCCGTTGTAGGCGGGGTAAATCAGGGCCAGGAACAGAATCAGGAAGGCGGGGAAGCACTTGATCACGCCGTTGGCGAATTTGCCCATGTCGGGAATCAGGGAGCGGTGCTTTGTCTTTTGCAGGGGCTTATCCAGCACCAGGATCAGGCTGGGCAGCACGGTGACGCACCCCAGCACACCCAGCAGCACGCCCTTGGCCATGACGATGCCCAGATCCCGGCCCAGGGTGAAGCTCATGAAGCACAGGGAGATGAAGCCCGCAATGGTGGTAATGGAGCTGCCCAGCACACTGGTCAGGGTCTTGGAAATGGCCACGGCCATGGCCTCTTTGTTATCGGAGTACAGCTCCCGCTGCTCGTTGTAGCTGTGCCACAGGAAGATGGAGTAGTCCATGGTCACGGCCAGCTGCAATACGGCGGACAGGGCCTTGGTAATGTAGGAGATTTCTCCCAGCCAGTAGTTGGTGCCCATGTTCAGCAGAATCATGGCGCCGATGGAGGCCAGGAACACCAGGGGAATCAGCCAGCCATCCAGGAATAGGAACATGGCGGCGCAGGCCAGCACCACAGCCAGGCCCACATAGATGGGCTCCTCCTGCTCGCACAAATCCTTCAGGTCCACCACCAGGGCGGTCATGCCGGAGACGAAGCACTGCTGGCCGCAGATGCTGCGGATTTCCTTCACCGCATCCATGGTGCAGTCCTCGCTGGTGCCGCTGTCGAAGAAGACGGCCATCATGGTGGAGTGGTCGGTGTTGAATTCCTTCCGCACCGCCTCGGGCAGCAGCTCCATGGGCACGGACAGGTCGGCCAGGGAGTCGTACCACAGCACCGTGGCCACATGGTCGATGCCCTCCACCTTTTCCTTCAGTTGGGCCACGTCCTTATTGGACATATTCTCAAAGATAAGGAAGGTGAAGGCACCCTTGTTGAAGTCCTCCAGCAGCTCCTCCTGGCCGATGACGGTTTCCATATCACCGGGCAGGTAGGTGAGCATATCATAGTTGACCCGGGTGGCTGCCATGCCCATCACCGATGGGACCATCAGCAGCAGCGTCAGAATCAGAATGGGGATGCGGTACTTAACCACCGCTTTGGAAAAACGCATGTTAATTCTCCTCCGTTATATCGTAATATTCGGCGTCAATCACATCGGGCTGTTGGTGGTTGACAATTTTTACCAGGCTTACCGCCACACTCAGGTTCAGGATGCCATCGGAGAGCAGGGAGACACCCAGCAGGATAAGGATGGCATGGAGGGCATTGGAGGGGCGGAAGGCCAGCAGCAGGCCAATGACCCCGGTGATGACCGCCATGCCCATGGTCAGCCACCACTCCCGGATGCCGAAGCGCTTGGCATCCATGGCAATGCGGGCCTTGAACAGGCAGTCCGCCAGGATGCACACCCCCATGGAGATGCACAGGAAGTTCATCATATCGTCGGGCTTCATCAGGGTAATCACTCCCATGACAATCAGAAGAATTCCAAACTGCAAATCAAACTGAAAGGCCAGCCGGAACAAATCCCGGGAGAAATACCCCACCAGCCGGACAGCGCCGAACACCAGCATGGCCACCCCGCAGAAGATGGCAATGGTCCGGGCCGAGGGAGCCGGGAACACCATCAGCGCCACCCCCACCAGACAGAACACAACGGAAATGGCAATGTAGCCGTACTTGGCAATCTTCATGGGCACAACAGAACGCGGTTTCATAATGTATACATTCGCCTCCTTCGGCTGCATACCGCAGCCCTCATTCACTGGCAATAGCATACACCATCCCCCACCCATTTCCCACGGACACTTCCCCCCTCGCTGCCTGAATTCCAGTCACCGCCCCACATTTGCCCATTTTTCAGACACTCCCACCCCCCATGCCCAAAAAAAGCCGCCCCCCAGCCCACAGCCAGGAGACGGCTTTTTCATTTTTTGACCTCGATGAATGGAGAAATGTAATATCTTCTGAGTTTCGTAGGGGCGATGAAAATCGCCCGTAACGTCGGATTTCAGTGAGCACCCGGGTGAATGGTGCAAGCCCTTCCCGGCTCCCTCCCTGAGGGAGCTGTCACGCCCAACGGGCGTGACTGAGGGAGTGTCCCCCGTTGAATGGTGAAATGTAAAAATATCAGAGCCTTCGTAGGGGCGATGAAAATCGCCCGTAACCCCGGATATTAGCGAGTACCCGGTTGAATGGTACAGCCCATCCCGGCTCCCTCCCTGAGGGAGCTGCTGAGCGCAGCGAAGCTGAGGGAGTGTCGTCCGATGGTTCCTCTGGGCCCATGGTTTATCCGCAAGCCATTATTGTCTCTGAAATTTTGAGCGGTTACGAGCATCAAAGAGCCGGGGGCAACCTCCCCCATAATGTCAATCACCCGCCCGCTGGATGTTTTGCCAGCGGGCGGGTGATTTTTGCGGGTTCTGCGTGGGGGATATGTTTTGCCATTCATCGGGGTACTCGCTAAAATCCGGGGGTGGCGGGCGATTTTCATCGCCCCTACGAAACTCAAAAGATTTTGGCTTATACCATTCATCGGGGTACACTCCCTCAGTCTCGCTTTCGCTCGACAGCTCCCTCAGAGAGGGAGCCGGGATGCGGGCTGCACCATTCAACGTGTCGCCCGGGGGAGCTCTGAAATTGCAAACCGCCGCCTGAGAACTGTGGGGTTCTCGGGCGGCGGGGCTGGTTTTTATTTTACTTTTTTCCCTGGAAGTACATATAGTAGTCGCATTTAATCATGCCGTTATAGAGCTTCCGCTTTTTGTCGGCGCGTTTGCCGAAGTAGTGCTCGAATTCGGGTTCGCTGGTGATGATGTATTTCTTCCAACCGTCGGCGTATTTCAGGTGGCGGCCCAGGTCGGCGTAGAGGCGCTGGGCGCTTTTCTGCTCCAGCATCCGCTGGCCGTAGGGGGGATTGGACAGGAAGATGCCCTGGTCGCAGGGCAGGCTCATCTTGGTGGCGTCGGCATCCCGGAAGGTAATCAGCCGGTCCACACCGGCTTTCTTTGCGTTGGCCATGGACAGGGAGATGCACTTGGGGTCATTGTCGGTGCCCAGAATCTGGTAGTTGCCCCGGAACTCCTTGTCCCGCATTTCCGTGCGGACCTGACCCCAGATCTTGGGCTCCACCCAGGGGAAGGCCTCGGCGGTGAACCGGCGGTACATGCCGGGGGCCTGGTTCCGGGCAATCAGTGCCGCCTCGATGGGGATGGTGCCGCTGCCGCAGAAGCCGTCCCACAGGAATTCCCGGCCACGGTAGTGGGCCAGGGTAATCATGGCGGCGGCCAGGGTTTCCCGCAGGGGGGCATCGTTGCCGTTGGCCCGGTAGCCCCGCTTGTGCAGGCCGGGGCCGGAGGTATCCAGGTACAGCTGGACCCGGTCGGCCATAATGGAGAATTGGAGCTGGTATTTCAGCCCGGTTTCCGGCAGCCAGCTCATGCCGTATTTCTCCCCCAGGCGGCGGGAGGCGGCCTTTTTGATAATGGCCTGGCAGTCCGGCACGCTCATCAGCTGGCTGTTCAGGCAGTGGCCCTTCACCGGGAAGGCGCCGTCCTTGGGGATGAAGTCCTCCAGGTTGCACCGGTACACGCCCTGGAACAGCTCCTCGAAGCTCTTTGCCGGGAAGTCCGCCAGGACAATCAGCACCCGCTCGCCGGTGCGCAGGCCGATATTGGCCTTGGCCATGGCGGTTTCGTCGCCGGAGAACAGCACCCGCCCGTTCTCCACCCGGACGTTCTCCAGGCCCAGCCGCTTCAGCTCATCCCCCGCCAGCCCCTCCAGGCCGAACAAACAGGGTACAGAAAATTCAAAATTCCTCATATTATCTCCTTTTTTAGTTACGCATTAAGCTGGTTCCCATACGGTAGGTGCCCTGGCCCACCCGGTTTTTCAGTTACGCTTTGGGCGGGTTCCTATACGGTGGGTGCCCTGACCCACCCGGTATCGTTTTCCCGGTGGAAACCGGTAAAAAATTCTGAGTTTCGTAGGGGCGATGAAAATCGCCCGCAATCTTGCGGTTTCCGGGCGGCACGATGAATGGTACGCACCCTTCCCGGCTCCCTCTCTGAGGGAGCTGGCACGCCCGAAGGGCGTGACTGAGGGAGTGTACCCCGATGAATGGTGAAATGTAAAAAACTTTTGAGTTTCGTAGGGGCGATGAAAATCGCCCGCAATCTTGCGGGTTCTGGGCGGCACGTTGAATGGTACGCACCCCTCCCGGCTCCCTCTCTGAGGGAGCTGCTGAGCGAATGCGAAGCTGAGGGAGTGTACCCCGATGAACGTAAACGCTCAAAAATTACAGAGTTTATAATGGCCGGTGGGTAAATCGTTGGCATGGAGCAACCATCGGAGGACACTCCCTCAGTCAGCCCTTCGGGCTGCCAGCTCCCTCAGAGAGGGAGCCGGGAATGGCTGGTTCCATTCAACCGGGTACTCGCTAATATCCGGGGTTTCGGGCGATTTTCATCGCCCCTACGAAGGGCGGGTGCCATTCATCGCCCCTACGGAAGGGCTGTGCCGTTCATTGGGGGGTTATGGGATGATTTTACTCCGCTTCAGGTATCGTTCTTCTTCGGAGAAGATGCAGCCGCAGTATTTTTGGATATAGAAGCCCAGCTCCCGGGCTTTTTCCTGACCGGCTTTGAAATAGGGGCGGAAGTCCCGGTACAAGAATTCCACGCCGTATTCCTTGGCGGCCCGCTGGGCGATTTCCCGCATCAGGTCGTGCTGCTGGTAGGGGCTGATGAACAGCGACGAGGTGAAGCTGTCGAAGCCCCCCTCTGCCGCCTGGCGTGCCGCCTCGGTGAGGCGGAATTCATAGCATTTGACGCACCGGTTGGGGATGTCCTCTGCCACCGCCCGGACGAAGGGGCGCAGGCCGTAGTCGTTGCGCTCAATCAGGGGCAGCTGGATGGCGGCGGCGTATTCCCGCAGGCAGTTGCGCCGGGCCCGGTACTCGGTGAAGGGGTGGATATTGGGGTTATACCAGAAGCCGGTGACCTCCAGCCCATCTCCCCGGAGGACGTCGATGCACTGGTTGGCGCAGGGGGCGCAGCAGATATGCAGCAGGGTTTTCATCTTACATCCTTTCCGCCGTCACGCCGTCTGCGTGCAGGCCGGTGACGGTGACCTTCTGAATTTCGTTCCGGGGGAATTCCCCGGGGAGGTAGATTTTCACATAGTTCATGGCGTGGCCCTGGGAGAAGCCCCCCTCGGTGCCCTCCACCAGCAGCTGCTGGGTGGTGCCCAGGAGACTTTGGCGGTAGTCCCGGCTCATCTCCCCGGCGACGGCCATGGCGGCGTGGCTTCTGGCCTCCTTAACGGCGTTGCCCAGCTGGCCGGGCATCTGGGCTGCCGGGGTGCCGGGGCGGCGGGAGTAGGGGAAGATGTGCATTTCCGCAAAATGGCAGCGGCGGATGAAGTCCAGGCTCTGCCGGAACTCCTCCTCCGTCTCCCCGGGGAAGCCCACAATCATATCCGTGGTAATGGCGCAGCCGGGGAAGGCCTGCCGCAGCCGGGTCAGGCTGTCGTAATACTCCCGGGTGGTGTATTTCCGCTTCATTCTGGCCAGAACCGTGTCGCAGCCGGACTGCATACTCAGATGGAACTGGGGGCACAGGTTATCCAGCGGGGCCAGGGCCCGGACGAATTCCGGGGTGATGATTCTGGGCTCCAGGCTCCCCAGCCGGATGCGCAGCCGGGGCACTGCGGCGCAGATGGCGGCAATCAGCTGCCACACCGGGGGCTTGCCGGGCAAATCCTGGCCCCAGCCTGCAATCTCAATGCCGGTGACTACGATTTCCCGGTAGCCCGCCTGCTCCAGCTGCCGGGCCTGGGCCACGGCGGTTTCCAGGGGGGCGGAGCGGATGGGGCCCCGGGTATAGGGGATGATGCAATAGGTGCAGAAATTGGTGCAGCCGTCCTGCACCTTCAGCATGGCCCGGGTGCGCTCCTGCAAGCCCCCGGGGGGCAGCACCTCGAATTCCCGCCGGGTCAGGGCATTGTCCAGGTGCTCCCGGTATTGGCGGCTCCGGGCGGCCTCCAGCAGGTCGGCCAGGAACTGGGCCCTGCCGCCGCTGCCGCCTACCACGTCCGCCCCCAGCTGCCGCACCTGCTGGGCATCGTGCTGGCTGTAGCAGCCGCACACCCCCAGGATGGCATCCGGGTGCTCCCGGCGGCACCGGCGGATAATGGCCCGGTTCTTCTTGTCCGCCATGGCCGTAACGGAGCAGGTATTCACCACATAGCAGTCGCAGCTTTCCTCAAAGGGGAGGATCCGGTGCCCCTGCTGGGCCAGCAGCCGCTCCATAGCCTGAGTCTCATATTGATTGGTCTTGCAGCCAAGGGTATAAAATGCAATGTTCATCTTTGTCAAAACCGCCAATTTCTGGATAGGGAAGTTATCAAAATCGTCCAAAGCCCACAGTTGCGAAATAAAAAATTCCCTGATACAATACTTGTAATGGAACGGAAAAATTCCGGCTTCATTATACACGAAACAGAAAGGTTTGTACAGCGCCAGATGGAAAAAGGAAAAGATTTTGTCATTCGTCTCGGCTCTGTCCGGGATGTGGAGGAGTTCGTCAAGCTGGCCACCGCCCAGCCCTTCCCGGTATACCTGAACGACGGAAGCCACCGCATCAACGGCAAGAGCTTCATGGAGATGTTCTGCCTCACCCTGACCCTCCCCCTGAACGTCACCGCCGATTGCACCAAAGAGGAGCTGGAGGCCTTCCGCAGCAGCGTGGCGGAGTACCTCTTCTAAAAAATTCTGAATACAGTCTGCCCCGTGATTTCTTACGGAATCACGGGGCGTTTTTCTGTTCAATTCCACTCGGGCAGGGGGCTTTGCCGCTGCCACAGCAGCAGCAAAGTGCCGTCCTGGGTTTCCACCTGGGCGGGTTGGCCGGTGAAGTGGTTGCTCACCGCCAGGGGGAAGTCCGCCGTCAGGGTGATGTGCTCCGCCTGGTAGTACAGCCCCCGGATGGATACGTCCCGGGCCGGGCTGCCCAGGCAGAAGGCGGAGAAGTCCCCGGCCATTCCCGCGGGGAACGTCACCGTGCCCCGGTGTATGGCGGCGGCCAGAGTATCGCTGCCCACCAGGAAGCCCAGGGCATTGTGGGCGGCCAGGTAGGCCAGGGCCTGGAAATTGGCCATGGTATGGTCCAGCCGCCGGCCCCCCATGCCCCCGTAGAGCAGAAACCGGCGGTAGCCCAGGGCCAGGCCCCGCTTGACGGCCAGCATGGTATCGGTGTCGTCCTTCTCCACCGGGTAGACGGTGGCCCCCTGGGGGATATAGCCCAGGGAGTCGAAGTCCCCCAGGATTTCCTGGGGGGTCAGCCCCAGGGCCTGGGTATGTCTCAGGCCGCCGTCGGCGGCGATTATGTAATCCTCAGGAGTCACCGGCTCTATCAGCCGGGTAAAGTCCGCCGCTCCGAAGATGATGCAGCTGGCCATTTACCGCACGAACCGGGTGGTCAGGGTGGTGCTCCACTCCTCGCCGGGGGCCAGAATGGCGGCGGCGGGCTTCCGGTTCCAGTCGGTGCTGCCCTTTTCCAGGCTGGGCAGGCTGTGCCAGGGCTCGATGCACACGAATCTGGGCATACCGGGCTTGCTCCACAGCAGCACATAGGGGAAGCCCGCAATGGTGCATTCCACGCCCCGGCCGGTGTCCTTCTCGTACAGGCCCAGGGTGGTGGAATTCAGGTTGGCCATGCAGTGGCTGTCGATTTCGAAGAGCTTGTCGTCGATGGGGATTCGGTCGATATTGGTGCCCAGGTAATAGAATTTGCCCCGGAGCAGGCCATTGGGCTGGCAGCTCAGGCACAGGGGGGACTCCATCTTATTGAACCGGAGCTCGTAGTCCGTGGCGGTGTGCTCGCTGTCGAAGGGGATGGCGAAGGCGGGATGGTAGCCGATGCCGAAGGGCAGCACGTCGCTGTCCCGGTTTACCACCGTCAGGGTGTGGTGCAGGGCATCCCCCTCCAGGGTGAAGGTGGAAATCAGCCGGAATTCATAGGGGAAATTGGCCAGAGTTTCCGGATTGCTCCGCAGCTCCATAACCAGGGTGGTGGCGGTCTGCTTCACCATGTCGTGCTCCATGAGCCGGGCGAAGCCGTGCTGGCCGGAGGCGTAGTCCTTCCCCTTGGCGTGGAGGGTGCCGTCCACCAGCTTACCGGCGTGGGGGAACAGGATGGGTGCATGGTAGCCCCACACGGCGCTGTCCGCCTGCCAGATATGCTCCACGCCGTCATACTTCCGCACCACACTCTTCACCTGAGCCCCCCAGGTAGTCACCGTGGCCTTCAAATATTCATTCTCAATCACAAATTCCTGAAAGTCCATAATCATTTCTCCTTTTTTAATTACGCTTTTAGTTGGTTCCTATACGTAAGTGCCCTGCCCCACCCGGTTTTTCAGTTACGCACCGGGCGGGTTCCTATACGGTGGGTGCCCTGCCCCACCCGGTATCGCTCCCCCGGCAGAAACCGGAAGTTTTTGGGCGGCGAAACATTCTGAGTTTCGTAGGGGCGATGAAAATCGCCCGCACCCTCACGGTTTCCGGGCGGCACGTTGAATGGTACGCACCCCATCCCGGCTCCCTCTCTGAGGGAGTGTCGTCCGATGGTTGCTTTGGGCCAATGGTTTACCATCAGCGCATATAAACTCTGAAATTTTTAACCGGTTACGCTCACCGAAGTACACTCCCTCAGTCTCGCTTTCGCTCGACAGCTCCCTCAGAGAGGGAGCCGGGAAGTTGCGGGAGCTGGTGCCATTCATCGGGGTACTCGCTGAAATCCGGGGTTTCGGGCGATTTTCATCGCCCCTACGAAGACTCTGATTTTTTTACATTTCCCCATTCATCGGACGACACTCCCTCAGTCAGCCCTTCGGGCTGCCAGCTCCCTCAGAGAGGGAGCCGGGAATGGGCTGGTACCATTCAACTGGGTACTCGCTAAACCGTGGGGTTTCGGGCGATTTTCATCGCCCCTACGAAGACTCTGATTTTTTTACATTTCCCCATTCATCGAAGGACACTCCCTCAGTCAGCCCTTTGGGCTGACAGCTCCCTCAGGGAGGGAGCCGGGAGGGGCTGGTGCCATTCAACCGGGTGCTCGCTAAACCGGAAGGGTACGGGCGATTTTCATCGCCCCTACGAAGGGCTGTACCATGCAACGAACCGGTGGTGGGGGGTTATTTTACCCAGAAGTAAATCAGGACGGCGAGGCCCAGGAGGATGCGGTAGACGCCGAAGGCGCTGAAGGAGTGGCGGCGGACGTAGGACATCAGGGCCTTGATGACCATCAGGCTGACGATGTACGACACGGTACATCCCACCAGCAGAATCAGCAAATCCATGGCGGTGAAGGCCACCCCGGAGGCGAAGAATTTCAGCAGCTTGATGCCGCTGGCCCCCAGCATGGTGGGGATGGCCATGAAGAAGCTGAACTCCGCCGCAGCGCCCCGGGAGGCCCCTGCCAGAATGCCCCCCAGGATGGTGGAGCCGGAGCGGGAGGTGCCGGGCACCAGGCTGAGGCACTGGCTCAGGCCGATGACCATGGCGGTGCCCCAGGGGATATCGTTTACGTCGGTATACTGCATCTGCCGGTCCCGGTTCCGGCGCTCCACCAGGATAAAGGCCACGCCGTAGACAATCAGGGCGATGGACACCACGGTGGCGGTGTGCAGGTGCTCGTCCATCCAGTCGTCCAGCAGCACCCCCACCACGCCGGAGGGGATAATGGCGGCAATCACCTTGAACCACAGCGTCCAGGTCTGCTGCTTCTGCCGGGGGGACTTCTCCCTGTCGAAGGGGTTCAGCTTCCGGAAGAACAGGGCGCACACCGCCAGGATGGCCCCCAGCTGGATAACCACATCGAACATACTCTGGAAGGCTTCGCTGACATCCAGGTTGATAAATTCATTCAATAAAATCAAGTGGCCCGTGGACGAAACCGGGAGCCACTCCGTAATGCCCTCCACAATGCCGAAGAGCACAGCCTTCAAAACCTCAATCATATGCTTCTCTCCTTTTGTCTCCCGTGTAGAATGGGAGCGTCTTTATCATACAGGATTTACCCCCACATTTCAATAGCCATTTTGTGCTGATACCCCGGTTTCTTCCGGGGCTTCCCGGGAAAACAGCTGCCCGATGGGGGCAAAGCGGTAGCCCAGGGCTTCCCACCGGGTGAGCAGCTCGTCCAGGATTTCGGCGTTGGTCTGGCTGGTGGAGTGGAGCAGCACCACGGCCCCGGGATGGATGCGGGGCAGCAGCTTGGCAAAGGCGGCATCCCGGCCGGGTTGGCTGTCCTGCTTCCAGTCCACATAGGCCAGACTCCAGAACACCGTCCGGTATCCCAGGGCCTGGGCCTGACGCAGGTTTTCCTCGCTGTAAATCCCCTGGGGGGGCCGGTAGTATTTCTCCATGTCCTTCCCCACCGTCTGCCGGTACAGCGCCTCCGGCTCTTCCAGCTCCCGGCGGAAGGCCTCCGGGTCGGAGAGCCTGCTCATATCGTAGTGGTGCATGGTGTGGTTGCCCACGGTGTGGCCCTCGGCCACCATCCGCCGCACCAAATCCGGGTGCTGCCGGATATAGCTGCCCACCAGGAAGAACACCGCCGGGGCCTGGTGCTTTTTCAGGGCATCCAGAATGGCCCCGGTGCAGCCGTTTTCATAGCCTGCGTCGAAGGTCAGGTAGATTACCTTCTCCTGCGGGTCTCCCAGGTAGGCGGCATCCCATTTTTTCAGCTGGTCCACCCCGGCGTTGCCGATGGGGGCCACCCCCGGCTCCCGGAAGGACAGCCCCCAGGCCCCGGTTTGCAGCACCGTGCTCCCCAGCACCCCCAGCCCCGCCGCCCCGGCCAGTACCAGGGCCAGAGCCAAAATCCACCAATCCCGTTTGGCCATCGAAAAGCCTCCCTTTCTCATTGCTCACTGCTATGCTATGCCCCGGCCCCCGGGATATTCCGCCGGAAACGGGGCATCCTTGCTGTGAGGTGAAGCGGGTGATTTTATCCTATTTGCGGACGCTGGTGCTGTATCTGGTGCTGATACTGGTGATACGGCTGATGGGCAAGCGGCAGATCGGCCAGATGGAGCCGGCGGAATTTGTGGTGACCATGCTGGTGGCGAATCTGGCCTCCATCCCCATGCAGGATGGGGGCATCCCCCTGTTTTCCGGCCTGGTGCCCATTCTCACGGTGCTGGGGGTGGAGCTGGTGCTGTCCTGGCTGGCCCTTCGCAGCACCGGCCTGCGGCAGCTGCTGTGCGGCAAGCCGGTGACCCTGATTGACAATGGCCGCCTGATGCAGCACCGGCTCCGCCAGGCCCGGGTGACCCTGGACGAGCTGATGGGCCATCTCCGGGGGAAGGACGTGCTGGACATCCGGCAGGTGCAGTTTGCCGTTTTGGAAACCGACGGCACCCTGTCCGTCTTCCCCTACCCGGAGTACCGCCCCGCCCCGGCCCGGGATGCCGCCGTCCGGGTGGAGCCGGAGAAAATGCCCCTGACCCTGATTGAGGACGGCACCCTGCTGCGGCAGAACCTGGGGCTGTCCGGGAAGGACGAAGCCTGGCTCCGCCGCACCCTGGAGCAGCACCACACCCGGCAGGAGGACACCTTCCTTCTGGCCCTGCTGGGCAGTCAGGTGATTTTCATTCCCCGGGAGGTGCGCTGATGGTACGCTTTCGCATTGGTGTTGGCCTGCTGCTTGCCCTGCTGGTGCTGTCCCTGGGGGCGCAGCTGGGGATGGCCGCCGCCCAGAAGCCGGTGGAAAAGGAGCTGAAGCAGGCCCTGTCCGCCGCCTGGGCCGGGGATTTTTCCGCCGCCCAGGGGGCGCTGCACCGGGCCTGGGAGCACTGGGACAGGGCCCGGACCCTGAGTGCCATGCTGGCAGACCATGCCTTTTTGGAGGACGTGGAGGCGGATTTTGCCATGCTCTCCCTCTGGGCCCGGGAGCAGGAGCGGGGGGACTTCTGCTCCCTCTGCGCCGCCACCATTTTGCGCCTGGGGGCCATCTCCGCCGCCCACCGGCTGAACCTGGCGTCTTTCTTCTGAGGAAAAAAGGCCGCAAAAAAAGCGCACCGCAGTGCGCTTTTTTTTTCAAATGGCTTCCAGGTACAGTTTGGCGGAGAAGATGCGGTGGGGCTGGCCGTCCACTGTGGCGGTGGCATCGGCCTGTAGGGTGCCGTCGTCGGCCAGGAAGGAGTTCAGATACAGCTCCTGCCCCTCCTTGGCCTCGGCCAGATAGCATACGGTGAAGTCGGTGACGGTGTGGTGCTGGTGGAAGCGGCTGGGCAGCAGGTCGGCAATCCAGTCCATGCAGCGGGTGTTGTTCATATGGCCGTTCCGGTCCAGGTCGGTGAAGCTGACGGTTCTTGTCCGCTGGGTGCCCAGGGGGCAGGGAATCAGCCCGGCAGGGGCGGGAAGCTCACCGTCCCGGTGGGTGCCCACCACGATGATGCCGCTTTTGCCCGGGGTAATCATCCGGCGGGTGTCCAAATCCATCAGCACCCACAGCGTCATGCACCGGAAGACCTCGTTGCCCTGGGCGTCATAGGCCACCACGCTTCTGGGATAGGCGGAGCGGGTGGTGGGCAGGGGCCAGGTCTCCACCCGGAGAGTCTCCCTCAGGGTGGGGCACCGGGTAATCTGCACCCGGTGGCGGATAACCGCCCAGAACAGGTGGCGGCTGGCCAGGACGTTGTAGTCCACCCGCATCAGCTGGCTGTGGCGGCCACCCATTTCCTGGGCGATGCAGAGCATACTGGAGGGCTTCATTCTCCCGAAGCGGTCCACGCTGGCATCGTCAATGGTAAAATTCTGAATATAAATCGGTTCCATAGAGTAACCCTCCCTAAATTTGCGGATATTGGTTATGCCGCACTGCCGGTGCTCCGGACTTCCTCCAGGGTGACGGTGGCCTGCATGGTGTAGCCGGAGCGGTAGATGACAATTTCCACCTGGTCCCCGGCGGTGTAGCCGTAGAGCAGGGTGTCCAAATCGCTCTGGGAGTAGACCCGGGTGTCGTCCAGGCTGATGAGGATATCGCCCTGCAGCACACCCGCCTTGGCGGCGGCGCTGTCGGCAGCCACCTCCTTGATGAACAGACCGGCGGGCAGCCGGTAATACCGCTGGTAGAAGATGGACAGGCTCTCCCCCTGGATGCCCAGATAGGGCCGGCCGGATACATAGCCCTGGGAGATGATCTGCCCCACAATATCCTTCACCACGGTGCTGGGAATGGCGAAGCCCAGGCCCTCCACCCCGGCCTTGTCGGCAAAGGCGGCTACCTTGATGGTGTTGATGCCGATGACCTGACCGCAGCTGTTAATCAGCGGGCCGCCGGAGTTTCCGGAGTTCAGGGCGGCGTTGGTCTGAATCAGGTTCATGGTGCGGCCATTCAGGTTCACATTCCGGTTGATGGCGGAGACAATGCCGTCGGTCATGGTGCCCCGGTATTCCACCCCCAGGGGGTCGCCGATGGCTACCACGCTGTCCCCCACCCGGAGGGTATCCGAGTCTCCGAACTCGGCGGGCTCCAGGTCGTCGGCGTTCACCCGGAGCACGGCCAGGTCACTGGTGGGATCGTCCCCCACCAGCACTGCGGGAAGCTCCCGCTGGTCGGTGAGCAGGACGGTGTAGCGCTCACCGCCGTCGATAACGTGGTAATTGGTGACGATATAGCCGTCCGCAGAGAATACCACCCCGGTGCCGGTGGCGGTGCCGCTGCGGGTATGGGTGGTGATGGAGACCACCGAGGGGATGCACTTGGTATAGATGTCCTGTAAGCACATGCCCTCCTGGGGCTGGGTCAGCTCCGGGAAGCTCTGGGTATTGGCATCGTCCTCCTGCACGGCATCGATGGCCACCAGGTTCCCGGTAACGGCGGGGACTTCCTGGGCGGTGCCGTAGCAGATGGTCTGGTCGCTGAGCTGCCGGAACAGCCGCAGGTTGGAAAAGCCCAGCAAGGTGCTGATTCCCGTGAGAACGATAATGGCAATCAGCAGCAGGGCAATCAGCGTCCTGTGGCTCTTAGGCGGCTTGGTGCGGCCGGTGTTGTACTCCCCATCATCCCACGGGGCTGGCTCTTCACGATATCTCATACTGATTCCTCGTTTCTTTGGTTACACGTTCCGTTGGCCATTGAATGGTAAAATGTAAAAACTTCTGAGCTTCGTAGGGGCGATGAAAATCGCCCGCAACCCCGGATTTCAGCGAGTACCCGGTTGAATGGAAAACGCCTTTCGTAGGGGCGATGAAAATCGCCCGCAACGTTGCGGTTTCCGGGCGACACGATAAATGGTACGCACCCCTCCCGGCTCCCTCTCTGAGGGAGCTGTCGAGCGAATGCGAGACTGAGGGAGTGTACCCCGATGAATGGTGGAATGTAAAAACTTTTGAGTTTCGTAGGGGCGATGAAAATCGCCCGCAACGTTGCGGTTTCCGGGCGACACGATAAATGGTGCAGCCCCCCCCGGCTCCCTCTCTGAGGGAGCCGGGAAATGTTCCCATTCATCGGGGTGCTCGCTAAAATCCGGGGGTGGCGGGCGATTTTCATCGCCCCTACGAAACTCTGATGATTTTGGCTTTTACCATTCACCGAAGTACACTCCCTCAGTCTCGCTTTCGCTCGACAGCTCCCCTATGCGGGGCTCAATTCACCAGGGGCATGGTGAAGGTGAATTCGGTTTTGCCGTCCCGGCTGGTGACGCTGATGTTTTCGCCGTGGCTGCACACGATGGTTTTCACGATATACAGCCCCAGGCCCCAGCCGTCCCGGTTCTGGGAGCGGGATTTGTCCATTTTATGGAACCGGTCGAAGACCAGGGGCAGCTCCTCCGGCGGGATGGTGTCGCCGTCGTTGGATACGGAGACGTATACCTTGCTGCCCCCCTCCTTGATGGTCAGGCCCAGGTTCCCCCCGGGGGGACAGAATTTCACGGCGTTGTCCACCAGGTTATACACCACCTGGGTGATGGAATCCTGATTGGCAAAGGTGTAAACCGGATGCTCCGGCATATCCACATGGACGTTGATGTGCTTGTCCTCGATGCGCTTTTCGAAATTCAGCAGGGCCAGGGCGGCGCACTCCTCCATGTCGAAATTGACCTTCTTCTCGTCGGGAATGGGCTTGTTTTGCAGCTGGGAGATGTCCAGCATACTGCGCACCAGGCGGCTGAGGCGCTTTGTCTCGTCGGAGATGATTTGCAGATAGTGCCGCTCACTCTCCGGGGGGATGGTGCCGTCCAGGATGCCGTCCACATAGCCGGAGATGGTGGTCATGGGGGTTTTCAGCTCGTGGGACACATTGGCCACGAATTCCTGCCGCTGGTATTCGCTTTTTTGCAGGGAGGAGGCCATGTTGTTGAAGGCAATGGCCAGATCCCGGGTCTCCTCGCTGTAGGAATCCTCCACCCGGACCCGGGCCTCCAGGTCGCCGTGGCCGAAGGCGTTGGCGGCCTTGGCCAGATCCCGCAGGGGGCGGCTGGAGGTGCCCGCATAGGCGAACACGCCCAGGATGGAAATGAGGATAACCACCATGGCGGTGTTCAGATAGAAGGTGGCCAGTTTTTTCAGCACCGCATTGGTGCTGGCGGTGGGCACGGACACAATGGTGATGCCCAGCATCGTGCCGTCGTATTCAATGGGCCGGGCCACCAGGAACCGGGCATCGTCATACAGCCCCTGGATAATGCCGGTGGCCTGATCGGCGCCGGAGGTGATGACCTTTTCGATATAGTCGGCGTTGACGGTGAGCCGGGTGTGCTTGCAGCCGAAGGGGGAGTCGGAGCAGGAGATTACCCGGCCCTTGGGATTGCAGATGATAATATCCGAGTCGGTGAGACTGGCCGCCACATTCAGATTGGGCAGCGACCCCGCCTCCACCCCCTCCGCCCCGGCGGCATAGGAGGAGGCCAAATGGGAAATGGCCTGGGCATCCCGCTCCAGCCGGGCAAAGGCGGAGTCGGTAAGGTAGTCCTTCACCAGCCCCTGATAAGAGGCCCCCAGCATGGTCAGGGACAGCAGCAGTATCAAAGCCCCCGTATAAAAACTGCGCCCAAAGGATGATTTCATAACTCAGAATCCCCTCATATCTCTATAACGCTCTTTCGTAGGGGCGATGAAAATCGCCCGAAACCCCACGGTTTCGCAAGCACCCGGTTGAATGGCACGCACCCATTCCTGGCTCCCTCTCTGAGGGAGCTGCTGAGCGCAGCGAAGCTGAGGGAGTGTACTTCGATGAACGTAACCGCTCAAAAATTTCAGAGTTTATATGCGCTGGTGAGTAAACCATCAGCCCGGAGCAACCATCGGACGACACTCCCTCAGTCTCGCATTCGCTCGACAGCTCCCTCAGAGAGGGAGCCGGGAATGGGCTGTGCCATTCATCGTACCGCCCGGAAACCGGAACGTTGCGGGCGATTTTCATCGCCCCTACGAAGGGCGGGTGTCATTCATCGTATCGCCCGGAAACCGCAACGTTTGCGGGCGATTTTCATCGCCCCTACGAAACCGAATAAATGGGCGGGGGGATGGCCGCCGCCCATTGGGGGGGGGTTATTGCTCTACTTCGAATTTGTACCCTACGCCCCAGACGGTTTTCAGGTTCCACTTGTCGCTGACCCCTTCCAGCTTTTCCCGCAGGCGCTTCACGTGGACGTCCACCGTCCGGGAGTCGCCGAAGTAGTCGAAGCCCCATACCTCGTCCAGCAGCTGGTTCCGGGTGTACACCCGGTTGGGGGAGGAGGCCAGATAGAACAGCAGCTCCATCTCCTTGGGCGGGGTGTCCACCTTCTTGCCGTCCACGGTCAGCTCGAAGGCATCCATGTCGATAATCAGCTTGTCGAATACCAGCCGCCGGGCCTTCTTTTCGGCGCTGACCCCGCTGGTGCGGCGGAGCACCGCCTCAATCCGGGCCAGCAGCTCCTTCATCTCGAAGGGCTTGGTGATATAGTCGTCGGCACCGTTTTTCAGCCCGGCCACCTTGTCGTCGGTTTCCCCCTTGGCGGTGAGCATAATCACCGGGGTCTTGGACTCGGCCCGAATGGCCCGGCACACCGCCCAGCCATCCATCACCGGCATCATTACATCCAGCAGCACCAGATCCGGCTTGATGGCCCGGAACTTTGCCAGGCCCTGGCCGCCGTCGGCTGCCCAGGTGACGGCATAGCCCTCTTTCTCCAGATACATTTTCAGCAGGTCCGCAATGTTGCGGTCGTCTTCCACAACCAGCACAGAAACAGCCATAATCGTCTCTTCCTTTCTTTCCGGGGCACTTTCCCCGTTTCTTTCCTTTGATTAGAATTATAGCCATTTTGCCGGAGCTTTCTTGAATAATTTGTAAAGCTTTTTCACCGGAAATGTTACCGCCCCGCCCCGGGCCGGGCGGGGAAAAGCCCCCCTCCGGCCGCCCCGGGCCGGAGGGGGGCAAAAGGGCGGCGATTTACAGCGCCCGCTGCTTGCCGTGGAAGAACAGGGCCAGCATTCCCGGCCCCACGTGGGCACCGGTGAAGGGCTCGTGGGGGGCGATAATCAGCTGCCCGGGCCTGGCAATTTCGCAAATCATATCCGCCAGGGTCTGGGCATCCTCCGGGCAGTCGCCGTGGGAGATGGCCACCCGCTGATTCCCGGCATCCTCCACCCGGCTGCGGTACTCCTCTGCAATGGCGGCCAGGGCCTTCTTCCGGCCCCGGTACTTGCCCCGGGCGGTGATGTGGCCGGTGGGGTCCCCCCAGAGCACCGGCTTGATGTTCAGCACCGTGCCAATCATGGCCGTGGCCCCGGAGACCCGGCCGGTGCGCTTCAGAAAATTCAAATCGTCCACGGTGAAAAATTGCAGGGTGTTCTGGGCATCTGCGTCCATAATGTCCGCCGTCTCCCGGGCATCCTTCCCCTGGGCGCGAAGGTCGGCGGCCTTGCAGGCCATCAGTCCGGTGCCGAAGCCGGAGCCCATGGAGTCCACCACCCGCACGGTCCGCTGGGGGAACTCCTCCAGCAGCTCCTGGGCCGCAATCCGGGCCGCATGGCAGGTGCCGCTGATGCCGGAGGACATGGAGAAATACACCACGTCCTTCCCCTGCTCCAGCACCGGACGGAAGGAATCCAGGAACAGCTGGGTATTCAGCAGACTGGTCTGCACCAGCCCGCCCCGGCGGAGCATATCGTAGTAGCCGTGGGAATCGAAGGAGTCCAGGCTGCCGTCATAGGTGCTGGGATTTCCGTTCATGGAATAGGTACAGGGCAGAATGCAGATATCCAGCTCCCGGAGCAGCTGCCCGGGCAGATTGGAGCTGCCGTCCACAAAGATTGAAAAAGACATAGTGTTCCCTCCTGATATGGCGTCGCCCGAAAGGGCGTCTGATTTCACATAATATTATAAAAACAGAAACCCAAAATGTAAATAGAAAGAAGCCGCCCTTTTCAGGGCGGCTGAAAAACGGATACTCCCGCCGGTGGAATTCTACCGGGGGTTGAACTCTACTGCCGGGAGAGTTGGACGCAAATGTTGCAAAGCGCCCGGTTTTTCCGGTAGAGTCCCGATTTTTGCAGGGAGGAAATTCCGAAGGATTTTCCCCGCTGCCTTAGCCCTGATCCCCGCCGGGCTGCTGGGGCCTGGGCTTCCTGCGGCGGTAATTGTTGTTGCGCCGGGGCTTGCGCTGCTCTCCCTCCGGGGCCTGGGGGGCCGCTTCCCGGGGTTTCAGCTCCTGGGCACCGGCCTGGGGGGGAGGGCTCTGGGGCTTCCGGGGCGGGCGGCTGCGCTTGGGGCGGCCGGGCTGCTGGGGTGCGCCCTCCTGGGGTGCCTCCCGCTTTTCCGGCCGGGGCTCCTGCCCCTCCGGACGGGGCTTCCGGGGACGCTCCCGGCGGGGGCGGCGGTCCTCCTTGGGCTGCTGGGCCTCGGGGGCCTCCGGGCGCTCCCGGCGATTCTGCCGGTTCTGCCGGGGGCGGCGCTCTTCTCTCACCGGCTGGGGGGCCTCCTGGACCTCCTCACCGGCGGACTGCTCCTCGGCAATGGACTCGGAGCTGTAGCGGAAGCGGATGGCCTCCAGCACCGGGGCGGCATCCTCCCGGGGCTTGGCCCGCTTGCCGGAGCCGGAGATGGGGGCCAGGTCGGCGGGGATGGGGGGATCGTTCTTCCGGGCCTTTCCGTTGCGAAGCACCGCAATTTCCTCGTTGGAGAAGGTGGAGGGGGCATCCTCGCTGCCCTCCATCTGGACCTTCACCCGCTGGCGGAGAATGTCCACATCCACCACGGTGCCCCGGCCCTCGGGGGTGTCTACAAAGGATTCCACCTTGGGGCAGGAGCGAATCAGGCTTTCGTAGGTGTCCTGCTCGTATTTCAGGCAGCACATCAGCCGCCCGCAGGTGCCGGAAATCTTGGTGGGGTTCAGGCTGAGGCTCTGGGTCTTGGCCATCTTAATGGACACCGGCTGGAAATCCTCCAGGAAGCTGGCGCAGCAGAAGGGGCGGCCGCAGATGCCCAGGCCACCCACCATCTTGGCCTTGTCCCGGACGCCGATTTGCCGCAGCTCAATCCGGGTGTGGAACACACTGGCCAAATCCTTCACCAGCTCCCGGAAATCCACCCGCTCGTCGGCGGTGAAGTAGAAGAGAATCTTGCTGCCGTCGAAGGCGCACTCGGCGGACACCAGCTGCATATCCAGGCCGTGGTGCTGAATCTTCTGCATACACACCTCAAAGGCCCGGCGCTCCTTGGCCCGGTTGTCGGCGTTGACCTTCTCATCCTGGGCCGTGGCCTTGCGCAGAATCTTCCTCAGGGGTGCCACGGCATCCTTGGCCCGGATGGTGTGGTTGCCCCCGGCGCAGATGCCGAACTCCACCCCCCGGGCAGTGTCCATAATCACATGGTCCCCCAGGGCGAATTTTTCCCCGTCGGGGTCAAAATAATATACCTTCTGTCCCGGCCGGAACTGCACGTCCACAACCTCCAGGGTCTCCTCCCGGACAGAGTTCATAAGTTCTTCCATTGGGTTTACTCCTTTATCAGATAGCGCCGCAGCGCTGGGAATTCGGGTTTATTTCTTGGGAATTTGCAGGTGCCACTCCAGATAGCCGCAGACGGCCCCGGGGGAGACATTGCTTTGCAGATACAGGGAACATTTTTGCAGGGCGGCCAGAATTTTGTGCAGCTCCGGGCTGGTGTAGGCGGCGGCAAGCATTCTTGCCGCCGGGGACACGGCCTCCAGGCCGCTTCGGCTGACCAGGGCCGCCTCGGTGATAAGCAGCCAGCTGTCCAGCAGCTGGGACAGGGCATCCCGCTTCCATTTTTCCAGGGGCACCAGGGCCTCCATCAGCAGCAGGGGATCTCTCCGGCACAGCGCCTCCAGGAAGCTCTGGGTCTGGGGCGGCAGGGTCTGGCCGTCCTGGAGCAGCTCCTGGGCCTGGCCTAGGCATCCGCCGCTGCGCAGCACCGCCGCCTGCAAATCCTCGGGGCTGGCCTGGGGGAAGTCCCGGCGCAGCGGGGGGAGCATAGCCTCCGGCTCCAGGGGCAGCAGCTTCAGCTCGGTGCACCGGGAGCGGACGGTGGGCAGCAGCCGGTTGGGGTTGTCTGCCAGCAGCAGGAACACGCCGTAGCCGGGGGGCTCCTCCAGCACCTTCAGCAGGGCATTCTGGCCGGGCAGGCCCATGTCCTGGGCCCGGGGGAAGAGGTAGATTTTGTGCTCCGACTCGTTGGGCTGGATATAGATGTCCGCCCGGGCCTGGCGGATAAGGTCCACCGGCACGGTCTTCTTCTCCGGGTCGTCCACGGTGATGAAGTCCGGGTGAACCCCCTCCATCACCTTCCGGCAGGGCCGGCAGTGCAGGCAGGGCTTCTGCTCCCCCTGGCACAGAATGGCCGCCCCCAGCAGCCGGGCCAGGGTGTGCTTCCCCACCCCCCGGGGCCCGGAAATCAGATAAAAGTGGGAAATATGCCCCGCCGCCAAGCTCCGGCTCAGATTCTTTTTCAGCTGTTCATTGCCCAGCAAGGTGTCAAAGGACATAACATCATGTCTCCCAATAATAAATTCATACCCGGTTGAATGGAAAACGCCTTTCGTAGGGGCGATGAAAATCGCCCGTAACCCCGGATTTCAGCGAGCACCCCGATGAATGGAACCAGCCCCTCCCCGGCTCCCTCTCTGAGGGAGCTGTCGAGCGAATGCGAGACTGAGGGAGTGTACTACGATGAACGTAAAAACTCAAAAATTTCAGAGCCAATAACGGCTTGTGGGTAAACCATCGGCATGGAGCAACCATCGGACGACACTCCCTCAGTCACGCCCATTCGGGCGTGCCGGCTCCCTCAGAGAGGGAGCCGGGAAGGGCTGTGCCATTCAACCGACCGCCCGGAAACCGGAACGTTGCGGGCGATTTTCATCGCCCCTACGAAACTCAGAAGGTTTTACATTCCACCATTCATCCAGAGAGAGCCGGGATGCGGGGCCGTGCATTAACCCCACAGGGCGGAGAGCATGGGGATGACTTGCTTTTTCCGGCTCATAACCTTGGGGAGGAATACGGTGTTGTCCTTGGGCTCTGCGCCGAAGGCCTGGCGGATGGTTTCGTCGTCGCCGACGTAAATCAGCTGGGTGCCCTCCAGCAGCACGTCGGTGAGCATCAGCAGCACGGCGGAGAAGCCCTTGTCCCGGGCCACCTTCCGCATCCGGGCCAGGAACTCCTCCTTGCGGCCCAGCATACTGGGGCTGTCCACGCAGGTAATCTGGGCCACCGCCAAATCGTGCCCGGCGATGTGGAACTCCTTGTAGTCGCTGAACAGCAGCTCCTCCACGCTCTTGTTGCCCAGGCTGGCGGAGAAAATGGTCTTGCCCAGCTCGTCCAGGGAGATGTTGGCAATCCTCGCCATCCGCTCGGCCATCCGGATATCCCGGGGGGTGCAGGTGGGGGACTTGAACATAACCGTATCGGAAATAATGGCCGCCGCCATCATTCCCGCCATATTCTCGCTGGGCATCAGCCCCCGGTCCTGGAACATACTGGCAATGATGGTGTTGGTGGAGCCCACCGGCTCGTTGCGCACGGTGATGGGATTGGCGGTCTGGATGTCGGCCAGACGGTGGTGGTCGATGATTTCCAGAATCTCCGCCTCATCCAGCCCGGGGACGGACTGGGCGGCTTCGTTGTGGTCCACCAGAACCACCCGCTTCCGCCGGGGACGGAGCAGATGATACCGGGTGAGCACCCCCGCAACCCGCTCCTCCTCGTCCAGAATGGGGTAGCAGTGCTCCCGGTATTTCAGCACCTGCTCCCGCACCTCGTCCACCCGGTCGGCCAGGTGGAAGCAGACCAAATCCTTCCGGCGGCAAATCCGGCCCACCGGGGTGGACTGGAAAATCAGCCGGGCGGCGGAATAGGCATCGAAGGGGGTGGAGATGATGCAGGTGGTGGTGGGCAGCCTGCGCAAATCCTCTTCCAGCTCCGCCTGGCACAGCACCAGGCAGCTGACCCCCAGCTCCAGGGCCCGGCGAATCATATCCGGCTGGTGGCCGCAGAGCACCACCGTCTTGGGGGAGGAGAAGAGCAGATTGTCCCGGCTCTTGGGCAGGGCGATGGTCACCTCGCCGCCGATGGAGTCGGTGTTCTCCCCGGCCTCGTTGAGCACCTTGCCCTCCAGCACGGACAGGACGTTGAACAGCGGCACCTCTTCCAGGAAGCCGTTGAAGACCAAATCCATATTGTAGCTGGCCACATCCTCCCGGGAGAGCATACCGTACAGGGTGCCGTCCTCGTTGGCCACCGGCAGGGCGGAGCTTTTCTTGTCGTCGGAAAGCAGCTGCCAGGCCCGGCCCAGGGTCACAGCGGCGCTGAGCACCGGGGGCTTGTCGAAGTCCAGGTCCCGGACCTGGGTGTACATGTCGTGAATCCGCTTGGGGGGCTGGAACCCGAACCGATCCAGCACAATCTGAGTCTCGTCAGACACATGGCCCAGACAGGCCGCCTCATATTCCCGGTCGCCGCAGGCATTGCGCAGCGCCGCATAGGCCATGGCCGCCACAATGGAATCCGTATCCGGATTCCGATGCCCGGTGACATAGATTGAATCCATAAAAAATCTCTCCTTTGTAAAAGCCCCCCGATGAATGAAACAGCCCTTTCGTAGGGGCGACGAAAGTCGCCCGCCAACCCCGGATTTTAGCGAGCACCCGGTTGAATGGTGCAGCCCATCCCCGGCTCCCTCTCTGAGGGAGCTGTCAGCCCGAAGGGCTGACTGAGGGAGTGTCCCCCGATGAATGGTGGAATGTACCCACCTCTGAGCTTTCGTAGGGGCGATGAAAATCGCCCGCCAACCCCGGATATTAGCGAGCACCCGGTTGAATGGTGCAAGCCCCACCCCGGCTCCCTCTCTGAGGGAGCTGTCGAGCGAATGCGAGACTTAAGCGCCCGCAGGCGCTATGCAAGCGAGCAACCGCCGCAGGCGGCTCTTAGCGAGTCGCAGAGGGAGTGTCGTCCGATGGTTGCTCCATGCCAACAATTTACACACCGGCCATTATAAACTCTGAAATTTTTGAGCGGTTACGTTCATCGAAGTACACTCCCTCAGTCACGCCCGTTGGGCGTGACAGCTCCCTCAGAGAGGGAGCCGGGATGGGGTGCGTACCATTCATCCGACCACTCAGAAGCCGGAACGTTGCGGGCGATTTTCATCGCCCCTACGAAACTCTGAATGTTATGGATTTTACCATTCATCGGACGACACTCCCTCAGTCACGCCCATTCGGGCGTGCCAGCTCCCTCAGAGAGGGAGCCGGGAATGGGTGCGTACCATTCATCCGACCGCTCAGAAGCCGCAACGTTGCGGGCGATTTTCATCGCCCCTACGAAACTCAAAAATTTTTACATTTCACCGTACAACCAGCCCTTCAAAAATCTTCCGGTTTCCACCGGGGGAGCGATACCGGGTGGGGCAGGGCACCCACCGTATAGGAACCCGCCCAAAGCGTAACTAAAAAACTTCGCCGGCAAGGTTGCGGTTGAAGAGGTCTTTGATTTGGTCGGGGGTGAAGCCCTGGCCGATGGCCCACATCAGCTTGGTCATGGCGGCCTCGCTGGTCATGTCCCGGCCCTGAATCACACCCAGCTCCAATAGCTGGTTGCCCACCTGGTATACCTGCAAATTGGCGCTGTCGTACAGGCATTGGGTGGTGACCACCACGCTTACCCCATCCTCCACCGCCCGGCGGATGCCCCGGAGCCCCTGGTGCAGCACATTGATGCCGCCCAGGCCGAAGGCCTCAATCACAATGCCCCGGTAGCCCATGGCCGCCAGCATCTCAATCATGCTGGGCTTCAGCCCCGGGGTCAGCTTCAGCAGGAACACATCCTGGCTTATCCTCTGGCAGAGCCGGGGCTCCCCCTGGGGAGGCGGCAGCGCCGATGTATCCACCACCAGCCCCCGGTTGGTCACCTGGGCGCAGTAGCGGGCGTTCACACTCTCGAAGGCGGAGAACCCGGAGGCCCGGACCTTCACCGCCCGGCAGCCCAGCATCACCTTCCGGTCGAAGGCCAGAAATACCCCCGGCTGCCCGGAGGCCGCCATGGCAAAGGCGGTGCGCAGATTGGAGGGGCCGTCGGACAGCATGTCCGCCAGCGGCAGCTGAGAGCCGGTGAATACCACGGGAATGTCAATCCCCGGCAGCATAAAGGTAACGGCGGAGGCGGTGTAGGCCATGGTGTCGGTGCCGTGGGAGATGACGATTCCGTCGCACCGGCTCCTGTCCTCGTAAACCCGCTGGGCAATCAGCTGCCACTGCTCCGGGGTGATGTTGGAGGAGTCCAGGCACAGGACATCCTCCACCTCGATATCATAGAAATTGCGCAGCTGCTCCAGGGCCAGCTCCATCACGTCGCTGCGCCTGGGCTCCAGCCCCTGCCCCCCGGGCAGGGAGGCAATGGTGCCCCCGGTGGTAAGCAGACGAATTCTCTTTTTGCTCATAGCTTCCCCCATCCCCATAATAATGTTATTATAGCCGCCAACTGCAAAAATAGCAAGAAAAACTATACCCCCCAATGGGGAAATCGGCTCCCGGAACAGAAAAAAGAACCCGGAATCGCAAGATTCCGAGTTCTCCTGGTGACCCGCCGGGGATTCGAACCCCGGACCCACTGCTTAAAAGGCAGTTGCTCTGCCAACTGAGCTAGCGGATCAGATTTGGCTGGGATGGCCGGATTTGAACCGACGAATGCCAGAGTCAAAGTCTGGTGCCTTACCGCTTGGCGACATCCCAATCTGTTTTGGTGCATCGCACCCAAGGCCTGACACACAGGGGATTATACCATGGAAGGATTCACTTTGCAAGTATTTTTTTGGCACCCCCGGTATTTTCCGCCGCACCCCCGGGCCCCGGCCTATCGGGCAGGGGGCTAGGAGGCATATGCCGTCAGATTCTTCAAAGTCTCCATAATCTGCTCATATTCGATGGCGGAGGCATAGGCGAATTGCCTGCGGTATTTGTCCCACATGGCACGCAGTGCAGGACTCCCAGCAATGCTGCCCAGAATCTCCGGCACATTGGCAATCTGCGCTGCCGTGCCCCGGTGCGCCGCCGTTGCCTGTAGTGCCCGGGCAAATACGGCTGCGTCATATTCCTGGGTTGTGGCCAGAATGTAGGCATCGTAAAAATCCCTGGGGCGGGTGTTGAACACACTGCGCCGCAGGATGGTTTCCACCTTCTCCGCCAGAATGGTTTCGATGTTGTATGCCCACAGCACATAGGAGGCATCCTCGTCAAAAATCTGGGAAAAGCGGTGCTCCACGGCCCGGGGGGTGATGGCATCCCCGGTGGACACATCAATGCTCAGGGGTGTCAGCAGCGTATCCAATCTGGCAGTGAGCATAACCCGATAGCCGCCGTAAATATCGTCCTCCCGAATGGGGGATATGGTTCCAATCTCAAAAACAACGCCGTCGTCCTGGGAAATGGCGCAAATCTGCTCCAGGGCATCCCGGATGGCATCCGGCGTCAGGGGCAGATTTTTGAGGGTGGTGTCCAAATCCATGGTGGCCCGGTTGTCCAGGCCGACAATGGCCGCCACCAGCATACCGCCCTTTAGCACAAACTTCTCCCGATACGCCGAGGCGGACAGCCGCACCAGCAGCCGCTCAAACAGATAGTTCTGCAAAATAACCTGGGCAGGAATATTCTTTTCCTTGGCGATGTTGCGGATTTTGGCCTTTAGGCTCATTGCGTTCCTCACAAAAGCACCTCCAGATACTGCCGCAGCACATTTGCCACCCGCAGCTTTTTTGCGTAGGAAGAGAGCTTGTTCAAATCCTTCTGCGGGCTGGCGGCATAGAGCTTCAAGGCGGCCAGAAAGGTTTCGGTGCCGATTTTGCTCCGGCTGCGGATGATATCGCAGATGGTGCGCTCCAAATCATACCCCGGCACCTGGCTTCCGGCGGGGGTAGTAAGCACCGTCCTGCCCAGGTCGAACAGCTCCGGCTTGATGTAGTAAATTTTGCATTCCCCTCGGATGGATGCCGACACGGTATAGTCGGAGGGGACGGTAACGGCATGGACAAAGGGTGTCCGGTCTGAAATGCCGTGGAGGAACAGCGCAGTCTCGTGGGAGAATACAAGCCGCTGCGAACGCTTGCTGATGGACAGAAGCTCATCGGGCATGTTGTCGGGCAGGATATACTGCCCCCGGGCAATCCTGTGAATTTTATTCTCTTTGCACAGCTTGCAGAGCATGGCCTTGGAGATGCCATGCTCTGCCGCTGTTTTTGTTTCAATGATGCCGTTGTGTGTCTGGGCCAGGGCAATCAGCGCAGCCATACAGTCCATGTGACCACCTCGCAGTACTAGCATAATGATATTGTATCCAATATCATTATCAAAGTCAACTACAAAAGACCATCTCCGGCAGCGCCGTATCAAATTTCCCCGCCGGGTCAGGCTTTGGTGGCCTGGTCCACCATGGCGGCGATTTCTGCCTTGGGGCGGTAGCCTACGGATTTGGCCACGGCTTTGCCGTCCTTCATCAGCACCAGCATGGGGATGCTGGACACCTGGAACTCCATGGCCAGCTCCCGCTGCTGGTCCACATTCACCTTGCCCACCTTCAGGCTGCCGGCCTTTTCCTGGGCAAGCTCATGGAGCAGGGGGGAGAGCATCTTGCAGGGGCCGCACCAGTCGGCGTAGAAGTCCAGCAGGACGGGGACGGGGGAGCGAAGTACCTCGGTTTCAAAATTTTCAGCGGTGATGTTCCATTCAGCCATAACACAGGCTCCTTTCTTTGGATTGGGTTTTGTTTCTTCCTCAGTCCGGGGATTTGTAGTAGAGCATACAGTGGCAGTAGCCGGTAAAGTTGGGGTCTGCCACCTGTTCCCTGAATTCCCGGCACATGCACTTGTTCTCTTCGGTGCGCTCCAGGCGGCAGGGGCAGTAGCCGCCGGTGCGCTTCAGGCCCTCCCGAACGGTGTCCACCACCGCTTGGTCGGGGTTGAGTCTGATTTTCATGTCCGTCACCTCTTTCTTGATTTTGCCCTATCTTACCACAGAAATTCCCGAGAGACTGTGACAAAGTCACATTACAGAAAAAATCCGGCGCATTTTCAGCGCCGGATGAAACTTGTCGAAAACCCCCTTCGGGGCTTTCCGCCAAACTTTTGCAGTCCGCCGCGCGCACGCCTTGTGCGCCATAGGCGCACAATTCGCACACTTGCGGCCTGAGAAGTATTTTCTGCCAGGTACACGCCCCGGCAGAAAATGATTTGACTTTATTTGCCGACTACCGTCGGCAAACTCTGCGAGGCTATTTTTGACAGATTGAATCTGTGCATTTTCAGCGCCGGAGAGGTTTTTGCTGCAATTTTTCCAGGCCGGCGGGGTTCCGGATGGTGATGGCTCCCCGCTTCAGCTCCACCAGGCCGTCCTCGGCGAACTGCTTGAGAATCCGGGCCACTGCCTCCCGGGCCGAGCTGATTTGCTGGGCAAGCTGCTCATGGGTCATGGCCACGGTGGGGGAGCCGGTGCGCCGGTACTCCGCCAGGAGGAAGGCCGCCAGCCGCTGGTCCAGCTGCTGGAACAGCAGCTGCTGCATGGCCCACATCACATCGGAAAAGCGCTGGGTAGCCAGCTCATACAGATAGCACCGGGCCGCCAGATTCGTGTCCTTGATCCGGGCCACCACGTTGGCGGGGATAACCAGCACCTGGGTATCCTGCTGGGCGGTGAGCTGGGTGTCAAAGGAAATCTGGCTGAGAACGCAGGAGGCGGACAGCACGCACAAATCCCCGGGGTACAGCCGGAACAGGGTAATCTCCCGGCCCTCGTCGGAGAGCAGATAGGTGCGGATTTCTCCGGACAGCACCAGCAGCAGCCCCAGGCACTCCTGCCCGCCGCTGTGCACCTGCGCCCCCTTCTCATAGCGGCGCAGGAAGGCGCTTTTTTCTACAATATCCCGCTCCTGCTCCGTCAAATCCCCCCAAAAGGGCAGCCGGGCCAAGGAATCCATCATATCCGGTATCCTCCATGGTTATATATTTGGCATTTCGTTTTCCAGAGAACGGCAAAATGATTCTGAGCTTTCGTAGGGGCGATGAAAATCGCCCGTACCCCCGGATTTTAGCGAGTACCCGGTTGAATGGTACCAGCCCTCCCCGGCTCCCTCTCTGAGGGAGCTGTCGAGCGAATGCGAGACTGAGGGAGTGTCGTCCGTTGGTTCCACCGGCCCAATGGTTTACTCACAGGTTTTTATTGGCTCTGAAATTTTTTACCGGTTACGTTCATCGAAGTACACTCCCTCAGTCACGCCCGTTGGGCGTGCCAGCTCCCTCAGAGAGGGAGCCGGGATGGGGCGGGTACCATTCAATGTACCGCCCGGAAACCGGAAGGGTTCGGGCGATTTTCATCGCCCCTACGAAACTCTGGATGTTTAACCGCTCTCAACCATCGAACGACACTCCCTCAGAGAGGGAGCCGGGATGCCATCAGAGCAATGTCAGCAGGGTGGTGGTGTATTCCTGGCAGGTGACGCCGGATTTGTCGCCGGTGATGGGGAGGGGGTTGGCGACCAGGGCTTTTTCCAGGCGCTCTGCGGCCTGGGGGCGGCAGATGTGGCGCAGGAGCATGGCCTCGGCTTTCAGGATGCTCTGGGGGCTGGCGTAGTCCCCCAGTCCCTGCTCCATCAGCCGGGGGGCAGAGCCGTGTATGGCCTCGAACATGGCAAAGCGGTCGCCGATGTTGGCGCTGCCTGCCGTGCCCACCCCTCCCTGGAGCTGGGCGGCCTCGTCGGTGATGATGTCGCCGTAGAGATTGGGCAGCAGCACCACCTGGAACTGGCTGCGTATGGCGGGGTTCACCAGATTGGCGGTCATAATGTCAATATACCAGTCGTCCACCCCGATTTCCGGATATTCCTTGGCCACCTCGTGGGCAATGGCCGTGAATTTTCCGTCGGTTTTCTTCATAATGTTGGCCTTGGTGACAATGCTCACCCGGGTTTTGCCGTTCTGCCGGGCGTAGTCAAAGGCGGCCCGGGCAATCCGCCGGGTTCCGGCATCGGTGGTGACCTTGAAATCCACCGCCATGCCCTCCAGGGCCACGCCCCGGCTGCCCAGCACATACTCCCCCTCGGTGTTCTCCCGGAAGAACATCCAGTCGATGCCCTCCTCCGGGATGCTCACCGGCCGGACGTTGGCGTACAAATCCAGCTCCCGGCGCAGGGTGACGTTGGCGCTTTCCAGCTTCCCGCCCATGGGGGTGGTGGTGGGGCCCTTCAGCAGCACGTCGCAGCTTTTGATATCCTCCAGCACCTCTTTGGGGACGCTCTCCCCCAGGGCCAGACGGTTTTCGATGGTAAGGCCCTGAATCTGCTTGACAACCACCCTGCCGCTGAGAATCTCATCCGCCAGCAGGGTTTCCAGCACCCGCTTGGCCTGGGGCACGATCACCTCTCCGATGCCGTCGCCGTTGACAATGCCGATGGTGACGGTTTCCTTTTGGGAGAAATCCACCTTCCGGGTATCCATATTGTCTATCCGCTCCAGCTGCTGCCGCAGCAGCACCCGGAAGGCATCCACTGCGCTGATAATCTGGCTCTCCCGGTCGATGGATTCCTTCACCGCATCCCCCAGGGCGTTCAGCGCCTTTTCAATGGCCTTTTCCATTATCAATTTCCCTCCTTGGTGTATTCCAGCAGACCCCCTGCCAGCAAGATGGCCTTCTGCCGGGGGGTGAGGGTGCAGCGCAGCCGGGCCTCCTGGCCCCGGTCACTGCGCAGGGTGACAAAGCCGGTGTCCATGCCCTGGTGAATCTGGCAAAGGGAGAGGGTGTCTCCCTGGTCAAAGCGGGCATAGTCGCTTTCGTTTTCAAAGGTCAGGGGCAGAATTCCCGCATTTACCAGATTGGCGGCGTGAATCCGGGCGAAGCTCTTGGCCACCACCGCCCGGATGCCCAGATACATGGGCACCAGGGCCGCATGTTCCCGGGAGGAGCCCTGGCCGTAGTTGCTGCCCCCCAGGATTACGCCGTCCCCGGCGGCCTTGGCCCGGGCGGGGAAGTCCGCATCGCAGACCTCAAAGCAGAATTCGCTCATCTTGGGAATGTTGGAGCGGTAGGGCAGCACCTTGGCCCCGGCGGGCATGATGTGGTCGGTGGTGATATTGTCCCCCACCTTCAGCACCAGCTGGGCGCACAGGGAATCGGGCACCTTCCGCCCCTTGGGGAAGGGCCGGATGTTGGGCCCCCGGAGTACCTCTGCCCGGGCCGCCTGGTCCGGGGGCAGGGGCTGCAATACGCCGGAGTCGTCAATCCGGAAATGCTCCGGCATCCGGATTTCCGGAATGGGGGGCAGGGTGGTGGGGTCGGTGAGGAAGCCGGTGAGGGCCGAGGCCGCCGCCGTCTCCGGGGAGACCAGATACACCTGGGCATCCTTGGTGCCGCTGCGGCCCAGGAAATTCCGGTTGAAGGTCCGCAGGCTCACGCCCCCGGAGTTGGGGGAGAAGCCCATGCCGATGCAGGGGCCGCAGGCGCATTCCAGCAGCCGGGCACCGCTGGCCAGAATGTCCGTCAGAGCGCCGCAGTCCGCCAGCATGGAAAGCACCTGCCGGGAGCCGGGGGACACGGACAAATCCACCCCCGGCGCCACCTGGCGGCCCTTCAGGATGGCGGCCACCTTTAATAGGTCCGTCAGAGAGGAATTGGTGCAGGAGCCGATGCACACCTGCTGAACCCCGGTGCCCTTGAGGGAGGACACCGCCACCACATTGTCCGGGCTGTGGGGGCAGGCCACCATAGGCTCCAGGGTGCTCAAATCCATGGGAATCACCCGGTCGTATACTGCGTCCTTGTCGCTTTCCAGGGGCAGGAAGTCCTCCTCCCGGCCCTGGGCTGCCAGAAATTCCCGGGTGCGCCGGTCAGAGGGGAAAATAGAGGTGGTGGCCCCCAGCTCGGTGCCCATATTGGTGATGGTAGCCCGCTCCGGCACCGTCAGGGTGTCGATGCCCGGGCCGCCCCACTCCACAATGGCCCCCACGCCCCCCTTGACGGAGAGAATCTCCAGCAGCTTCAGGGACACATCCTTGGCGGTGACAAAGGGCCGGAGCTTTCCTGTCAGCTCCACTTTGAACATCCTGGGCATGGTAATATAGTAGGCGCCGCCTCCCATGGCCACGGCCACATCCATGCCCCCGGCGCCGAAGGCCAGCATCCCCAGGCCGCCGCCGGTGGGGGTGTGGGAGTCGGAGCCGATAAGGGTCTTCCCCGGCTTGCCGAAGCGCTCCAGATGCACCTGATGGCAGATGCCGTTGCCCGGCCGGGAGAAGCGGATGCCGTGCTTGGCGGTGACAGTTTGCAGGTATTGGTGGTCGTCGGCGTTCATAAAGCCGCATTGCAGGGTATTGTGGTCCACATAGGCGATGGAGAACTCGGTTTTCACCTGGGGAATGTCCATGGATTCAAATTCCAGATAGGCCATGGTGCCGGTGGCATCCTGGGTCAGGGTCTGGTCGATTTTCAGGGCAATTTCGCTGCCCGGGGTCATGTCCCCGGAGACCAGGTGGCTGGCAATGATTTTTTGTGCAATCGTCTTACCCATTTTTGCTGAACCTCTCAATCATGCTTTCCTTGGCATTTTGAATATGGCGGGTCATCATTTCGTCCGCCAGCTCCGGGTCCCCGGCGCAGATGGCCTGGCTGATGGCCCGGTGCTCCTCGGTGCTGTGCTGCCGCCGCTGGGCGTTGGCGATGGAGCCCCGGCGGTAGCGCTGGGTTTTGCGGTGCAGGGGCCGCAGGGTGTCGGTGAGGACGTGGCGGCCGCAGAAGGCATAGATGCAGTCGTGGAACTCGTCGTCAATCTCCCGCAGGTGGTCGTAGTCCCCCTTGGCGGCGTAGAAGTCCTGCAATTCCATCAGATGCTGGAGCCGCCCCGCCTCCTCCTGGGTGCGGTTGGCGGCGGCGTACCGGGCGGCCAGGCCCTCGCAGCGCAGGCGGATATCCATGATGTCCACCAGATCGTCCAGGGTAATGCCCAGCACCAGGCTGCCCTTGCCGGTGTCCTGAATCAGTCGCTCCTGCTCCAGGCGGCGCAGGGCCTCCCGGATGGGGGTGCGGCTGACGTTCAGCTGCTCCACCAGCTTCAGCTCCGTGAGAATCTCCCCCCGGGGGTATACCCCGGAGACAATATCGCTTTCCAGCTTTTCAAACACCTGGTCTGCCAGGGATATGGATTTGAACATCGCTTCCGCCTCCTTATTCCATGGGGAACCGGCCCGGGGCAAATTCCTGAATCTTGTCCAGAATCTCGCTGTGGGCAATCATGGTCACCCGGCCGTCCTCGTATTCCCTGTCCACCCATTCCTTCAGCTGGGTCACCAGGGGGTCGTGCTTCTGCACCTTCTCCGCCTCGTCCTTCAGGCGGAAGTGCTGGTTAATCCAGTAGGCAATCCCCGCCGCCCCGGAGGTCTTGCCGATTTCCACCGTGGCAGGGCGGTTCAGCAGCTTCTCGGTGTCGAAGATGGTATAGATTTCCGCATCCTTCATCAGTCCGTCGGCGTGAACCCCGGCCCGGGTGGCATTGAAGTTGGCACCCACGAAGGGGGTCATGGGGGGCACCTTGTAGCCGATTTCCTTTTCGAAATATTCGCCGATTTCCGTAATCACCGTGGAATCCATGCCATCCAGGGAGCCCCGGAGGGAGGCATACTCAAACACCATGGCCTCCAGGGGGATGTTGCCGGTGCGCTCGCCAATGCCCAGCAGGCTGCAATTTACGGCGCAGGCGCCGTACAGCCAGGCGGTGGAGGCGTTGGTCACGGCCTTGTAGAAGTCATTGTGGCCGTGCCATTCCAGGCACTCGCTGGGCACGTCGGCATAGTGCTGCAAGCCGTAGACAATACCGGCCACAGACCGGGGCAGGGCGGCCTCGGTATAGGGCACGCCGTAGCCCATGGTGTCGCAGGCCCGAATCTTCACAGGAATTCCCGCCTCCCGGGACAGCCGCTGCAATTCATTGACAAAGGGCACCACAAAGCCGTAGAAATCCGCCCGGGTGATGTCCTCCAGATGGCAGCGGGGAATGACCCCGGCATCGAAGGCATCCTTCACCGTGCCCAGGTAGTAGTCCAGCACCTGGGAGCGGGTCATCTTCATTTTCTTGAAAATGTGGTAGTCCGAGCAGGATACCAGGATGCCGGTCTCCTTGATGCCCAGGTCCTTCACCAGCTTGAAGTCCTCCTTGCTGGCCCGGATCCAGCTGGTGATTTCCGGGAATTTCAGCCCCAGCTCCATGCACTTTTCCAGAGCCTGCCGGTCCTTCTTGCTGTAGATGAAGAACTCCGTCTGCCGGATGATGCCATAGGGCCCGCCCAGACGGTTGAGGAGCTTGTAGATATTCACAATCTGCTCCACGGTGTAGGGCTCCACCGACTGCTGCCCATCCCGCAGGGAGGTATCGGTAATCCAAATCTCCTCCGGCATATTCAGCGGCACCCGCCGATGGTTAAACGCCACCTTGGGCACGGTGCCGTAGGAATAAATCTCCCGCTGCAAATTCGGCTCTGCCACATCCTGAAGGGAATACTTATAAGAATTCCGCTCCAACAGGTTTGTTTTACTGGATATCTCCAACATAGGGAAGGCTCCTTTCTGGTTTCCTGTATCGTTGTATACAATTATACTTGCCTTCCCCCATTTGTCAACTGTTTTTTTCAGGCCCCCTCCCTTAGGGAGTGTCCCCCGATGAATGGGAGCGGTTAACCATTCAGAGCTTTCGTAGGGGCGATGAAAATCGCCCGCAACGTTGCGGTTTCCGAGCGGTCGGTTGAATGGTACGCACCCCTCCCGGCTCCCTCTCTGAGGGAGCTGTCGAGCAAAGCGAGACTGAGGGAGTGTACCCCGATGAACGTAAACGCTCAAAATTTTCAGAGTTTATAATGGGCGGTGGGTAAACCATTGGCCCGGAGGAACCATCGGACGACACTCCCTCAGTCAGCTTCGCTGCCAGCTCCCTCAGAGAGGGAGCCGGGAGGGCTTTTGCCATTCAACCGGGTACTCGCTAATGTCCGGGGTTACGGGCGATTTTCATCGCCCCTACGAAACTCTGAAATTTTTACTTTCCACCATTCAACGGACGACACTCCCTCAGTCAGCCCTTGCGGGCGTGCCAGCTCCCTCAGAGAGGGAGCCGGGGAACGTTCCCATTCAACCGGGTGCTCGCTAATGTCCGGGGTTACGGGCGACTTTCGTCGCCCCTACGAAGGGCGGGTGGAATTCATCAGGGGAGTTAAGCGGGTTTTTGGTAGTGGAGGGCGCGGGGGCTGTCGTGGAGGCCTTGGGTGGTGGGGTCGTTGACGATGCCCAGGATGGTGAGCAGGGCGAACAGGGCGTTCAGGGCGGCCAGGAGCTTTTCCTCCAGGGGGGCCAGGTCCAGTGTCACGCCGCACAGGGCGGCGATGGTCTGCACCAGCAGCAGGGCTGCGGGGATGGCGGCGGCCCAGAAGGCCCGGTTTTTCAGGCGTACTTTCCAGTTAATCATGGCATTTTCCTCCTTGGTTCTGTTTGTATACGGCTTCCAGATTTTCCAGCCGGTGGTTTACCACCTTGATGCGCTCCTCGCACAGGGGTACCCGGCGGGCGAAATTGTTGTGCTCACGGACCTCCCGGGTCAGCTCCTCCAGCTTGGTCTCCGTCACCGCCTGGGACTTGCCGTTGGCAATGAGCACCCCGGTCAGGGTGATGCCCCCGGTGATAATGGCTGCCAGAATTGTTTCCATTTTCTTCCCCCCTAGATATTCACATGGTAGCTTCCCGAGGCGATGCGGTACCAATAGGCAATCCGCCCGTCGGCCTTGGCCCGGGTCAGGCAGTCCTCCACCGTCCCGGCGGCGGCCCCGGGGGCGGAGAAGTCCGCCGCCCGGCCGGTCAGGTGGGTGCTGTTGGCCACGCTGCCGGGCAAGGTGGCATTGTATTTGGCGCAGCGCACCCCGCTGCCGCCGCTGTGGCCGTCCGGGGGCACCACAATCACCGGCCGGCCAAGCTGCTCCCGCAGGGCATCCAGGAACCGGACCAGTCCCTCCTTCGGCTCCGCCGGGAAGCCGGTACACCACCGGCCGCAGGGGCACCGGAACTCCTGCCGCCGGAAATGCCGGATGTCCTGCCAGAAGCTCCCGGGGGCGTCCTGATTTTGTCGATTTTTGTCGGAATTTGTCGATAAGTTTTCCTTGACAGTCCCTGCCGCTTCCTGGGCTTGCCCCTGGGAGGCGGTTTTGTTTTGTCTATAATTGTCGGAATTTGTCGAAAAGTTTTTCTTGACAGCCTCTTGCAGAGCCTGCCGGGTGGCCGGGCCGGGGTGGCCGTCCACGTTCAGGTGGGCGGCAGCCTGGAAGCGCCGGATGGCAGCCAGGGTATTGGGCCCCAGCTTGCCGTCGGGGGCACCGGGGTCGAAGCCCAGGTAGCACAGCAGGCACTGGATTTGCCTTACCGTCATGCCCCCGCCTCCTGCATCTGCCGGGCCAGCGCCCGGCACTGCTGGGCGGTAAGGCCGGTGTCGTAAATCCGGAAATCCTCAATGGTACCGGCGGCGTACTGGGCGAAGGAGCCGTCGGGCATCCGCCGGGCAAAAAGGCACAGGGTATCCCCGGTGAAGGCCCCCTCCAGGGGTGCGCCGTAGCCGTCCCAGCAGCCGCCGTCGAAGAGCACCACATAGCTGCCCCCGGTTTTGGCGAGAATGCAGTAGTGGTAGCCGTCGGTGGAGAAGTCGCCCCCCACCCACTCGAACAGGCCCCCGGATTTCAGCACGGAGAAGCCCTTCCGGTTTCCCAGGCCGATGTTGAACACCGGGGTCTCCGTCACCTTCTCCACCCGCAGGTGGAGGGTGGTTTCCACTCCGGCGGTATCGTCCCGGGATTCCAGGATGGAATTGTAGTTTTCGCTGCCGCCCATGCCATCCCGGATTTTTACGGCCAGGGTCCAGTCCTTCTCCCGGTCATAGGGGGCCCACCGGGTATCCACCACCCGGCTGCCGGTGGAGGTCAGGGGCTTTTTCAGCCGCCAGAGCATTTTGCCGTAGGCATCGGTGACGTTCTCCTCGTAGATGCTCTCCTCCGGGGGGCGGGCGGGGGTATCCCCGGCGGCGGGGGTGCTCTGGGCCAGCCAGGCCGCCACCAGCTTGCCGATGGCCCGGTAGCCGTAGGCGCTGAAATGGAGGGCCTCGAATTTGGGGCTGCCGTTTTCCATGGTGCAGGCGCAGAGGATGGGGGCCTTTTCCAGGATGGCATCCCCCTGGGCGTAGCCGGAGGTGTCGAAGTAGCTGTGGCTCATATTGGCCAGGGTCAGGCCGTGGAGGGGCAGCTGGCGGTACAGGTTCAGCACATGGCATTTCCCCTCCCCATCCGTCAGGGCGGCGGCCACGCTGTCGGCGGCATCGCCCCGGAACTCCCGGGACAGGAGCACCAGATAGTCGCTATACCCGCCGTAGGCCACCATTTTCTTCACCTTGGCGCAGAAGTCCGCCGCCCCGGAGTGGCCGCCGTTGGCACCCATCCAGATAACTGCCAGACCGTTGCGGTAGTTGGCCATGGCGAAGGTTTCCAGGGTGCTGCCCGCGGGGACCTCCACGGCGCTGCCGGGGGTGAGGCGGGTGAAGTAATAATTATCGTCGGAATCGTTCCGGGTAATCCCCCGGTGGAGGGTGCCCCGGACCCCGGAAAGGGTGCAGGGGTTGATGCCCGCCTCCATGGGCTTCAGGGGTCTGGCCACTGCCCCGGAGGCGGTGGGGATGCCCTGGCTCACGGTGCCCACCGGCACCGGGGTGCAGTCGGCGGGGATGGTGAAGCCCCCAAGGACCATGGGGTCCGCACCCTGCCGGGCCATAATGGTAATCACGTCTTCCCCCTGGCAGCCCAGGTTCACCGCCCGGAAGTCGGTAAGCTCGGCGGTATAGGGGTGGAGGTTGAAGGCCTGGAACACGCCGTCCGTCAGCTTGATATTGGAGCCCTCTCCCTGGGTCAGGGAGTCGCCCCAGCAGTAGACCCTGGGGGCGTTCACCGGCTGGGGGGCGGCGGCGTCCAGCTTCTTTTCCATGGCATCCATGCGGCCCAGCAGCTCCTGGGTCAGCAGGGCCGGGGGCAGGGGGTCGTCCCCGCCCTCCGCCGCCGAGGGGCGGACGGTGCCGCACCGGGCCCAGAGGGTGGGGATGCGCAGGTTTCCCGCACCGTCCCAGCCGTCCAGGGCCACCTCCAGGGGGTAGCCCTCCGTCAGGCAGTCCCAGGGCACGCTTACCGCCCCAGCGGCCTCCACCTGACTTTCCCGGGGGCCGCAGCGGAATTTCACAACCACCCGCAGGCCGTTCCATTCCTCTCCCAGCTCCAGGGCCACAGGAATCCCCACCGCCCCGGCGGTGATGACCCCCTCCACCCGGGCCCAGGCCACAGCCCCCCGGGCCAATACTCGAATTTTCGTCATTTCCATCTCTCCTTTTTTAGTTACGCTTTGAGTTTGTACCCATACGTGGGTGCCCTGCCCCACCCGGTATCGTTTCCCCGGCAGAAACCGGTAAAATATTCTGAGTTTTCGTAGGGGCGATGAAAATCGCCCGCAACGTTGCTGTTTCCGAGCGGCACATTGAATGGTACAGCCCGTCCCCGGCTCCCTCTCTGAGGGAGTATCCCCCGTTGAATGGTAAAAGGAACCGGTTTCTGAGTTTTCGTAGGGGCGATGAAAATCGCCCGCAATCTTGCGGTTTCTGAGCGGCACATTGAATGGTACAGCCCCACCCCGGCTCCCTCTCTGAGGGAGCTGGCACGCCCAACGGGCGTGACTGAGGGAGTGTCGTCCGATGGTTCCTCCATGCCGATGATTTACTCACAGGTTTTTTATTGGCTCTGAAATTTTTGAGCGGTTACGTTCATCGGGGTACACTCCCTCAGTCTCGCTTTCGCTCGACAGCTCCCTCAGGGAGGGAGCCGGGAATGGCTGGTGCCATTCAACCGGGTGCTCGCTGAAATCCGGGGTTACGGGCGATTTTCATCGCCCCTACGAAACTCTGGATGTTTGACCGCTCTCAACCAACGAAGGACACTCCCTCAGTCAGCCCGAAGGGCTGACAGCTCCCTCAGAGAGGGAGCCGGGAACGCTCCCATTCATCCGGGTGCTCGCTGAAATTCGGGGTGGCGGGCGATTTTCATCGCCCCTACGAAGGCTCGGAAGATTTTGGGTTTTACCATTCAACGAACGACACTCCCTCAGTCAGCCCGAAGGGCTGACAGCTCCCTCAGAGAGGGAGCCGGGGGACGGCGCTCCCAGCCGGGCCGGTCTATGCTTTGGTTTGCAGCTGGGAAAAGAGCTGGTCTACGTATTCCTTGGTGGCGGGGTCGGTGGGGGACTGGGGGGTGGGGAGGTGGAGGAGGCGGTGGCCGGTGAGGTCGGTGTCCAGGGCCAGGCTCAATGTGTCCGGGGCCTGGGCCCGCATACCGATGCCCACGGACTTGCTGCTCCGGCAGAAGTCCAGCAGCACGAAGGCCACCCCCACAAAGGCGGCGGGGGAGGCGGCGGTCTGGAAGCTGTCCGTCACCTCCAGGGTGCAGCGGTAGCTGCTGTCCTCCCCGGCGGGCAGCAGCACCCGGCCCTGGGCCTGGAATTGATTTTCATATTCCGCCAGCGTCACCAGTCGCTCCTCCCCGGTGCCCTGGGTGCGGCAGCGGACCCGGTAGGCGGTTTTCCCCCCGGCCACCGGTGTGGCCCCGGCGGCAAATTCCAGGCACAGGTACACCCCATCCGCCTGGGGTGCGCCCTGGGGGGTGCACCGGTAGGCGGCGGCAATCCGGGCGGTGGGGGCTGCGTAGGGCAGCACCTCTATTCTCTCCCGGGCGGCGGCGGTTCTGCCCCGGCTGTCCGTCACCGTTACGGTGATGTCCACCGGGCCGCTGTGGGCCAGGGCGAAGCAGACCTGCTCCCCGGTGCCGGAGAGGCCGCCGCAGGTCACGGCGATTTCCCGGATACCGGCCCCATAGGGCCCCGCCGCCTGGGTGGTCACCCGGCAGCGGCTCTGGCCCTGGATATAGCCCCCATGGCTGGCGGTGTAGCCCAGGGCATCCGCCACCGTCACCGCCACCTCCGGCACCACCGTCCCGGGAATGTCCAGGGGCAGGGTGAATTTTCCGGTGCCCACCGTCTCCTCCCCGGCGTAGGTGGTGCAGGCAAAGGCCACCTCCACCCGGGTATCCTGGGTCTGCTGGGCGGCCAGCGCCAAGGGGGGTGTCCAGGTCAGGGTGTCCGCCTGGGTTTTCTCCGCCAGAACCCCGGACTGGCTGCCGCACTGCCAGGTAACGGTATCCCGGAAGCCGGGGGCGGCTCTGGTCAGGTGCAAGGTCAGGGGCGCTCCCAGGGGGCCGGGCTGGGCGGATAGGCCGGTGGCCCGGGGGATTCTGGGCAGGGCCGTCTCCCCGGAGCGGGTGAAGCTGTCCACGAACCGGTTGCCGGTGGTATACAGCCGCAGACTGGCTGTAGCGGTAAGATTGGCGGTGCCGTCGGCGGCGTGGGGGACGGTGACCTCCTGGCAGCTGTAGCCGCTCCAGCTGTCCTCGCCTCCCTGGTACCAGCTGCCGGAGTAGATCAGGTTACAGCCCTGGACGTTGTTCAGAATCAGGTTGGCGGCCAGTGCGCCCCCCAGCCGGATTTCCCCCAGCACCCAGCAGCTGCCCACGGTGGTGCCGGTGCGGTTCCGGATGGCCAGGCCGGTGGCCCGGATGCGGGAGGTATTCTCCTGTAGGCTCTGGGTGATTTCCAGGGTCAGCTTTACGTCCTGGCCCAGCTGCAGCTCCATGGTCAGGCCTCCTTCTTCTTTTTCGTCAGGCCCGCACCGGAAATGGCTCCCAGCACCGCCCCCAGGAAGCCGGGGGTAGTGTCGCTCTTCTTCTTTTTGGAAGCCTTGGTGACGTACCGGACCTGGGGGGCGGGCTGGTGGGCGGCTTCCCACTGCTGGTCGTAGCGGCGTTTGTCTTCGTCGTACTCCGTCTGCCATTTCCAGTCGGCGATGTCGTCCCGGTAGGTCTGGTAGTCCAGCTTGCTCTGGGTCCGGTATGCCTCCAGCAGCCGGTCGGCCTCCTGCTGCCAGGCGGCCAGAGAGTCGGTATACCGGCCATAGTCCCGGCTGTCCGCCCCCAGCAGCAGGTTATATTTGTCCTTCAGCCCCTGGGTTTGGAGCCGATACTGCTCCATGGCCAGGGTATACAACTCCGGGATGCGGTCGCCCAATGCATCCAGCTGCCGGGCGTAGGCCTGCTGCCCTGCGCTCTGGGCGTAGGAGCTGCCGTAGCCCCCGGTGAGGGCCGCCGCCTGGCCCAGGGTATCCTCCATGGCCAGCTGACCGTTTTTCACGGCGCTGTCCCGGTAGCGTTTATACAGTGCGTCTCCGTCCAGCCGGTAGCGGAAGGACGGCTGCTGCATCAGCGCATCCAGAGCCTGGCCCAGGGCCTGGTCATACCGCCCGGTATACTCCGGCCGCTTTTGCGCCTGCTCCTGCACCGCCTTCTTCGCCTCCGCCGCAGCCTTAGAGACCTCAAATTCCTTCTTCCCCATATTTTTCTCCTTTTTTCGTTACGCTTTGAGTTTGTACCCATACGTGGGTTCCCTGCCCCACACGGTATCGCTCCCCCGGCAGAAACCGGTAAAATATTCTGAGCCTTCGTAGGGGCGATGAAAATCGCCCGCAATCTTGCGGTTTTTGGGCGGTACGTTGAATGGTACGCACCCATTCCCGGCTCCCTCTCTGAGGGAGCTGTCGAGCGAACGCGAGACTGAGGGAGTGTACTACGATGCTCGTAACCGCTCAAAAATTTCAGAGCCAAAAAAACTGTGAGTAAACCATCGGGCCCGGAATAACCAACGAACGACACTCCCTCAGTCAGCCCTTGCGGGCTGCCAGCTCCCTCAGAGAGGGAGCCGGGGGACGTTCCCATTCATCCGGGTACTCGCTAAAATCCGGGGGTGCGGGCGATTTTCATCGCCCCTACGGAACTCTGATGATTTTGGCTTATACCATTCATCGGACGACACTCCCTCAGTCAGCCCTTCGGGCTGCCAGCTCCCTCAGGGAGGGAGCCGGGGGACGCTCCCATTCATCCGGGTGCTCGCTAATATCCGGGGTTGCGGGCGATTTTCATCGCCCCTACGGAACTCTGGATGATTAACCGCTCTCAACCATCGGACGACACTCCCTCAGTCAGCCCTTCGGGCTGACAGCTCCCTCAGGGAGGGAGCCGGGGGACGCTCCCATTCATCGGGGTACTCGCTGAAATCCGGGGTTACGGGCGATTTTCATCGCCCCTACGAAAGCTCTGATGATTTTGGCGGGTGCCATTTGGTCGGGCTTTATCGCAGGCTCAGATGGCCGTCGGGGGAGAGCTGCCAGGTGTAGTCGGCTATTTGCAGGGTCTGGGCGGTGATGGCGTCGGCGGAGATTTCCGCCACCTGGGCGGCGGTGACGTGGAGCTTGCGGTCGCTGATATAGGCCACCTCCACCTGATTGCTGTCGTAGAAGGACAGCCTGTCCGCCGTCAGCCGGGCGTAGCGGCGGAAGCGGATAATGCCGTTTTCCCCCTCCTGCTGGCCGATTTCCACGCCGTACACCCCATCGGCCAGTTCCCCGGTGCGGATGGTGGCGCTTACCGCCCGGAGGCCGGAGTCCAGCTCCGCCACGGCGCTGGTAAGCTGCTGGACGTTTTCAAACTGCTGGGTCAGCCCCCGGGAATTGGCGGTGAGCTGCTGGCTGGTCTCCTGCCGGAAGGTGCCGAACTGGCTCTGGGCCACATACTTCCCCTCCAGCCGCTGGGCCACCCGCTGCTCCAGCACCTGGGTCACCTGGGCGCTTTTCAGTATCAGCGCCTTCAGTCCGGCGTTGACGGCCTGGGGGGTCACCGGGGCAGCAGGGGCGGGGGCTGCATTCTGGCTTCCGGCCGGGGTCTGCACCCCATCGAAGGCGTATTGCAGCTGCTCCCACAGGGCATACAAATATTTCTGGATTTGCCGCAGCTGCTCCGCCTCGGTGCCCCCGGTGAGCTGCGGGGGGCGTAAATTCACCGCCGTCACACGTCACTCCCCCATTCCATGGTCTTGGCCAGGGCGTGGAGCCGCATGGGGCCGGTGCCCTCCAGCCGCAGCCGCAGGTGGTCGCACCGCCGCACCGCCACCGGGAGGGTGAAGGTTTTCAGCTCCGTGGCCTGGATTCTGGCCAGGGGCAGCCAGGCCGTCTCCCGGTCATAGCGGACGTACAGCGCCATCCGGCCCCCCAGCTCCACCCTCAGGCTCAGCCGGGACAGCTGCTTGCAGTCCGGGCTCAGGCCCCCCAGGGGGCCGGTTTCCAGGTACCAGGAGAAGGGCCCCTCCGGCTCCCCCTGGCCGGAGACGCTGATGATTTCCCCGGCTTGGTTTACATAAAACAAGTCTCCTCGGCAGGGGCAGAAGCAGTGGATTTCGCTGCTGTCCTCCCGGTGCCACAGGCCCCGGGGGGCATCGTAGACGAACAGGTGGTAGCCGCCCCCGGTCTCCTGCATACTGATATAGTACCGGCTCCCCAGAGCCCCGGCGGCGGCCCGGGTGTAGCGGGTTTTTCCCAGGCTCTGGGACACCTCCACCGGCACCGCCCCATCGTAGGCGCACACCCCCTCTGGGGATTTGTAGAACAGGGTCTGGCCAATCCGGGCCAGGCTCCGGCTGCTGCCCAGCTGGACCCCGGGGCACTGGGTGGTTTGCAGCCGGAAGGAGGCGGGGGTAGTGCCGTAGATTTTGTGGATGCAGCCCTCCCGGAAGAACAGGGGGCAGCCCAGAAATTCCGCCGCCCCGGTGAAGGGGCCGTCGGTGCCCAGGCTCAGGGCGTAGCTGCCGGTGCTCACCCCCTGGAAGCAGCTCCAGTTCCGGAAATCCCCCAGCTTACTGGCGTAGATTTCGTTTACCACCGCCCCGGTGCGGCTGGTGCCGTAGCGGCAGCCCCAGAGCCGGTTGCCGCAGTGGATGACGAAATCCATATTGGGCAGGTACCGGCCCAGGGTCACCGGGGCGGTCTGGGTCTGCTCCGCCGCCAGCAGGCCCGGCAGGGTGACGAAGTCCTCCCCGCACTGGGCAATCACCCCCTGGGCGGCCACCCCCTCCGGCCCGCCGGAGAGCTGCACGCCGTCCCCCGGCCGGAAGGCCCGGCCCAGCCCCGGGGCGGTGATTTTCACCAGGGTGGTATCCACGCTGACCCACATCCCGCTTCCCGCCGACCATTGCAGCAGGGTCATAGCGGAAGAATTGTCCAGCCACAGCGCCCCGTTTTCCGGCTCCTTGGGCTCCTCCGGCTGGGTATAGGCGGGAATCAGGGGGGTGCCGTCGGCCAGCACCGGGGTAAACCGCACCGGGCCGGAGGCGGTGCATTCCGCCTCCAGGTTGCCAAAGTCCGTTAAATCCGCAGTATTTATGTACTTTTTATCCGGGAAGATAACGACATACGCCCCCATGGACACCAGCTGCTTTTCCCCCGGGGTCATGCCCAGGGAAACCGGGTAGCCGTTTACCACGAAGTCGCCGCCGTCCACCCAGCACAGGCCGTCCTTGGCGGTCAGGCCGGTGCAGCTGCCGGGCCGGGCGTACACGCCCCGGGGGCGGCGGGTAGAGAGCAGGGGATAGTCCTCCCCGGAGCAATTTTCCATGGCGGTAAAGGTGCCCGCCGCCGGGCGGGGGCAGCCGCTGTAGCCCGGGAAGGCAGTCAGCAGCTCCCGGCTGGTGCTGCCCTGTTTCAGGGTAGGGAACTCCATGGCCATTCCTCCTTAAAAGAATTTCCGCCGTCCGGGCCGCTGGCTGCCCCGCTGCAAAGCGTTGGCGTATTAACGAATTCCCCGATGAATGGTGAAATGTAAAAACCTTTGAGTTTCGTAGGGGCGATGAAAATCGCCCGTAATCTCACGGTTTAGCGAGTACCCGGTTGAATGGTACCCGCCCATCCCCGGCTCCCTCTCTGAGGGAGCTGTCGAGCGAATGCGAGACTGAGGGAGTGTCCCCCGATGAATGGAAAACGCCTTTCGTAGGGGCGATGAAAATCGCCCGCAACGTTGCGGTTTCCGGGCGGCACGTTGAATGGTACGCACCCATTCCCGGCTCCCTCTCTGAGGGAGCTGTCGAGCGAAGCGAGACTGAGGGAGTGTACCCCGATGCTCGTAACCGCTCAAAAGTTTCAGAGCCAATAAAAACCGTGCGTAAACCATTGGCCCGGAGCAACCATCGAACGACACTCCCTCAGTCAGCCCTTGCGGGCTGCCAGCTCCCTCAGAGAGGGAGCCGGGAATGGCTTGCACCATTCAACCGGGTACTCGCTGAAATCCGGGGTTACGGGCGATTTTCATCGCCCCTACGAAGCTCTGAATGTTTTAGCGCTCCCGCACATCGAAGTGCATGGCTTACCTCGGGTTGGTGCTTTCGGCTACTCGTTGGCGGGCGGTGCGGGTGGCGTAGGGCTCCTGGGGGGTGGCCTTGAGCCTGGCCTTGCCGGGGGCGGGCGGGGCCAGTGGGGGCTGGCAGGCCTGGGCGTTCCGGGCGATGCGCTGCATAATCATGTCCTTCCTGTCGAAGTCCATCATGTCCATACAGGCCAGGGCCTGCTGGGCGTTCCGGGGGTCGAAGAATCCGGCGGAGTAGAATTGCAGGGCCATCTCGTTCTGGCTCATCCGGGAGTAGGCGCTCTGCTTCTGGGCGGACACGGTGATGTCGAACAGGGGCACCCGGGTCAGGCCGGTGAGGGCATCCTCCGTGCCCTGGATTCCCTGGCTGCTGTAGCGGACGAATTCCTCCGTCCCCCCGGCCCCCACAATCCGGAAGCACCGGGGCAGGCCATAGAACTGGCGGATCAGCTCAATGACCATCAGGCAGATTTTCCGGAAGGCCCGGTAGGCCGCCCGGTTGCTGTCCCGGCTGAGCTTGCTCCCCGCCTCCTGCATGGCGGCGATGGCACTGGCGGCGGTGACGCCGCTGCTGGTGCCCCCGGTGGAGATATCCCGGTTGCCGGTGACCTCCTTCAGCTCGTCCACCTTGCCGTTGAGCACCGCCAGATACACCTCGCTCAGCCCGGTGGACTGGATGGGCAGGATGCTGTCCTGCCCCAGGCCCCCCTCCACATGGACGAAGTCCCGGCTCAGGTCCCCATACTCCGCCTCGTTGACGCTGCCGTCGCTGCGGATGAAGTGCCGGGGCCGGGCGTTTACCAGCAGGTTCATCAGGATGGCCTGGTTTCCCCGGTCGATGTACTCCTGGGCGCTTTTGGCCACGTCGATGTAGCCAAAGCCGCAGGGGGTGCCCTCGGTGCGGAACAGCGGGTCAAATACGAAGGGATACAGCCCATGGTCATACCACCCCCGCTGGGCGTACTCCTGCTGATTTTCCGTGGCGAAGAGCACGGTGTCGTTTACGAATTTGCAGTAGTGCAGCACCTGCCTGCCCCCCCGCTCCCGCTTGTAGTACCAGTCCACCACGGCGGTTTTGCCGCTGGTGTCCACCCGGTCGTCATACAGGTAGCGGCTGCCGGTCTCCTCCGGGGTGCCCAGCTTGTCCTTCAGGAAGGGATACCGGGCCACCAGGGACTGGTTGCTTTGCAGCTCCACATGGAATACATTGGCGGAGTTCTGAATGTCCCCGATGCCGCTTTCCCAGAACAGGTTCAGGATGTCCACCTTCCTTATGGCCACATCCCCCAGGCCGTTCAGGCTCCCTGCGTCCCAGAACACCCCATAGATGCCTGTGCCGTATTTCAGCTTGCTGTCGTTTACCTCGTCATAGACCTGCTCAAATTCGCTCTGCTCCAGCACCACCGGCAGAATCTGCCCCAGCAGCTTGGCCTCTGCCCGGTCGTCCTCCTCCCGGGGCAGCACATTGGGGCTGGGGAAATTGTCCATTACGTCGGCGTGCTTGCTGGCAATGGCATTGAACAGCCACCCGGAGCTGGGCTCCACCTGGTTGTTCCCATGGCCCCGCATACACTCCCAGTGCCGCAGCTTATACCACTGGGCGTTCTCCACCACCCGGCGCTCCAGGTTGGCCTTTCCCTCCCGATACCGGTTCAGGGTGGCCCGGGCCTGGCGCACCTCTCTGGCCCCCACCGGGAGGCTTTTCATGTCGTTCATCCGATAATCTCCAATCCCGGCCGCTTCCCGGCCGCTGTGATCCGCTCCCTGGGAATGTCCAGGAAGAGCTTCATGGGGGAGGCATTGTAGCTGTCCGCCTCCGGCTCCCCCCGGGGCCGGATGGGCCGGGACATGCAAAAATAGCGCACCTCGTCGGCCACATGGTCTTCGCCGTCGGTATCCACATCCTCCGGCCTGCATCGGTCGTATTGCAGCAGAGGCACCGTGCGGATAAAGGCCCGGCAATTTTTGAAAACATACATCTGGGGATAGCCGTTGCCGTCCATCTGGAGCCGGTAGTGGACCTGCATCCAGCCGGGCAGCCGCTTGTTGTCCCCGGGCTGGAAGTACACCTGCCGCCGGGCGGCGGTCTGGGCGATGCTCTCCCCGGTCTCCCCGTCCCATATGGCGGGATCCGCCACCCCGATAATCCGCTTCCCCCGGAGCCATCGGTGCTCCATCTCAATCTGTCGGATTTTGTCGAAAACCTGGTCCGGGGTCCACCGTACCCCCTGGTTGGGGGTGCCGGTGCAGCCGTACAGCTCCAGGATCCGGTAGGCCACACCGTCGTAGTCCACCGCCCACCAGCCGCAGGAGAAGGGCCGGTGGTATCCCCAGTCGAAGCTGCGGTAGAGCTTCCAGTCCCCGGGGATCTCAAAGGGCTCGATTACATGGGTGAATTTCCTGTCCCGGTAGTGCTCCGGCCGGTCCTGGAAGTCCTCGAAGAATTGCCCCTCGTATACGTCCCAGTCCCCCTCCAGCCAGGCCTTGCGGAGCTTGGGGGGCAGCTTTTCCAGGCTCCGCAGATACCCGGGCTGACTTTTCATCAGGGCCTGGTTGTCGGTGCACCGGGCCTGGATGAAGGCGTAGTCCTCCGGGTGCTCCTGGGGCTGGAACCGGCGGTCGATGAACAGCCGCTTGAAATAGCCGTGGCTGGGGCCCCCGGGGTTCAGGGTGTAATAGGTGCGCTTGGGGAAATCATTGGCCCCCCGGACGCAGGCATCGATTTGCACCAGCCAGTTCTCCTGGAACTGCCCCGCCTCGTCGGCGAACCACACGTCATACTCCGCCCCCTGGTACTGGCCCAGGTCGTCGTCGCCGTCGCAGTAGCCGAAGGCAATGGTGCTGCCGTTGGGGAAGGAGAAGATTTTGTCCCCCTTGTGGTAGCTGGCCGCATCCCCCAGCATCAGCAGCAGGGGAGCGATGTGGTTGTTGTACAGCTCCCGGTAGGTGCGCCGGGTAATCAGCACCTTTATCCCCGGATACCCCAGGCACAGCAGCACCGCCTTCCACCGGACGAACCAGCTCTTCCCCCCGCCCCGGGCCCCGCCGTAGCCCACATACCGGTGCTCCTCCAGCAATGCCTGCCGCTGCTTGGGGTTGGGCCGGGGCATCCTCAGATTACTTGGCAAAGTCTTCCGCCTCCCCCTGCAAGGTCACGGTGATGCCGGTGTTGGCGGCGCATTGCAGCTCCAGCTCCAGCCGCCGGAGCTTCAGCTCCCGCTCCCGCTGGGCCATGGGGTCCGCCGGGCTCAGGATGTCCTGCAAGTCCTTCAGCACCCCGGTCAGCTGCTTCATCCCGCCCCGGTCCCCCGGCTCCACCTCCTCCACCGCCGCCTCCACCTTCCCCAGCAGCCTCCACGCCACCGCCCGCACCTTCTCCTCTTCCATACCCCCATCCCCTCTCTAAAATGTACTGAGTCTTTCGGGCGATGAAAATCGCCCGCAACCCCCCGCTTTCCGTGCACCCCGATGAATGGAAAACGCCTTTCGTAGGGGCGATGAAAATCGCCCGCACCCTTCCGGTTTAGCGAGTACCCGGTTGAATGGTACGCACCCATTCCCGGCTCCCTCTCTGAGGGAGCTGTCGAGCGAATGCGAGACTGAGGGAGTGTCCCCCGATGCTCGTAACCGCTCCAAAAATACAGAGCCAATAAAACCGTTCGTAAACCATCAGACCGGTGGAACCATCGAACGACACTCCCTCAGTCAGCCCTTCGGGCTGCCAGCTCCCTCAGAGAGGGAGCCGGGAACGGCCTGCACCATTCACCCAGGTACTCGCTAAAATCCCACGTTTCGGGCGATTTTCATCGCCCCTACGAAACTCAGAGGATTTTGGCTTATACCATTCAACGAACGACACTCCCTCAGTCAGCCCTTCGGGCTGCCAGCTCCCTCAGAGAGGGAGCCGGGAACGGCTTGCACCATCCATCGGGGTACTCGCTAAAATCCAACGTTTCGGGCGATTTTCATCGCCCCTACGAAGCTCAGAGGATTTTGGCTTTTACCATTCAACGAACGCCCCCTTCACTCCTCCACCTCTACCATTCTGTCCAGCATACACCGGCGGCACAGGGCCTGGCCATGCTCCAGGGGGAAATACCACCCCTCGGCCACAGGCTTGCCGCAGTCCTGGCACACCGGGCGGCGGCAGAGGCGGTCATCCCACCGGGCCGCCAGAGCCTGGGCCTGCTCCCAGGGTTCAATCATGGCTCCGGCCCTCCCATACGCTTTGCAGCACCTCCACCGCAGCGCACAGGGGAAGCTCCGTGCTGCCCCCCTGCTCCACCCGCTCCACCAGTACAAAAATGCCCCCCAGCAGCCGCAGGAACATCCCCGTCCGCACCACCCCGGCAGGCACCCGGGCCGCCCACCTGCGCCCCTTGGCATCCCGCCCGGTGCACAAATCAAACTTCCTGTCCATTCCCTTCTCCTTTTCCGTCCAGCTTATCGGACACATTACTTTCTATACTTTCCATTGAAAAAAGTAAATTTCCAGTTGAATATTCAGAACTCCCATGCTACAATGAACTTGTACACTTTTTTGCACCCACTTTGAGACAATCCCCATTGAACGGTACAGCCCCTCCCGCTTTCCGAGCACCCCAATGAATGGAAAACGCCTTTCGTAGGGGCGATGAAAATCGCCCGCACCCTTCCGGTTTAGCGAGTACCCCGATGAATGGTGAAACGTAAAACATTCTGAGCCTTCGTAGGGGCGATGAAAATCGCCCGCACCCCCACGGTTTCCGAGCGGCACGTTGAATGGTACGCACCAAATCCCGGCTCCCTCTCTGAGGGAGCTGTCGAGCGAATGCGAGACTGAGGGAGTGTCCCCCGATGGTTCCTCCATGCCAACGATTTCCCACCAGCGCATATAAACTCTGAAATTTTTGAGCGTTTACGTTCACCGAAGTACACCCCCTCAGCTTCGCTGCGCTCAGCAGCTCCCTCAGAGAGGGAGCCAGGGACAGCTTTCACCATCCATCGGGGTACTCGCTAAAATCCGGGGTTTCGGGCGATTTTCATCGCCCCTACGAAACTCTGATGATTTTGGATTTTGCCATTCAACGAAGGACACTCCCTCAGTCAGCCCTTGCGGGCTGCCAGCTCCCTCAGAGAGGGAGCCGGGAACGGCCTGTGCCATTCAACTTTACTCCTGTCTCAAAGTGTTCCCTTTGGTTCATTTATCCTTGGATTGAGTTCATTATAATGCACTAGGGTTAATTTGTCAAGCCCCCTGTGTTCACTTAAATGAACTTGCGTTAACTTTAGGGAATCTGTCCAAAAACGGTGTACGGAAAACCCCTGTTCTTCTTATCCTTTCGGGTAAAATCTACAAGACAGGGCGGCCAGGGAGCTGTGAACTATGTTCTATGAAAACTTCGTCACCCTATGCCACGCCCGGGGAGAGACTCCGTCCCGGGTGGCTCTGAACATCGGCCTGAGCAAGGCTGCTGTCACCAACTGGAAGAACCATCCGGACCTGAAGCCCTCCAAGGCGGTGCTGGAGAAGCTGGCCGCCTATTTCGACGTGAGCCAGGAGGCCCTCCTCAGTCCCCAGCCTCCTGCGGCGGAGCCGGAGCCAGGGCCGGACTTTTACAGCCGCTATGTGGCCCTGTGCCGCAGCCGGGGTGTCACCCCCTCCCGGGCGGCGGAGGAGGCGGGGGTGAGCAAGTCCTCCGTGTCCAAGTGGAAGCGGGACCCCACGGCCATGCCCTCGGGCAATGTGATTAACCGGCTCTGCGCCTATTTTGGCATCTCCGCCTCCCAGCTCTTCGGAGAAAAAAATCCCCCCGTCCCCCAGCCGGGAGACGAGGCTCTGAAATTCGCCCTCTTCGGCGGCCGCCAGGACATCACCCAAGAAATGTTCGACGAGGTCCGCTCCTTCGCCCAATTCCTCCTCCAACGGGAAGACCAAAAGAAAAATATTTAGTTACGCTTTTCGCTGGTTCCCATACGTGGGTGCCCTGCCCCACCCGGTATCCCTCCCCCGGCAGAAACCGGGAGATGTCTTTTGAGTTTCGTAGGGGCGATGAAAATCGCCCGAAACCTTCCGCTTTCCGGGCGGCACGTTGAATGGTACCCGCCCCCGCACCCATTCCCGGCTCCCTCTCTGAGGGAGCTGTCGAGCGAACGCGAGACTGAGGGAGTGTCCTACGATGAACGTAACCGCTCAAAAATTACAGAGTCAAAAAGAGCCGTCGGGTAAACCATCAGCCCGGAGCAACCATCGAACGACACTCCCTCAGTCACGCCCTTTGGGCGTGCCAGCTCCCTCAAAGAGGGAGCCGGGAGGGGCTGCACCATTCACCCGGGTACTCGCTAAAATCCGGGGTTACGGGCGATTTTCATCGCCCCTACGGAACTCTGATGATTTTGGCTTATACCATTCAACGAACGACACTCCCTCAGTCACGCCCTTGCGGGCGTGCCAGCTCCCTCAGAGAGGGAGCCGGGATTGGTGCGTACCATTCATCCGGGTACTCGCTAAAATCCGGGGTTGCGGGCGATTTTCATCGCCCCGAAAGCTCTGATTTTTTCACCATTCCCATACCAAAACTCAAAAATCTACCCCCAAACAGAAAGGAGACGCCATGGTATCGCTGAATGCGCTGTACTCCCAGGCGGAGGAGCAGAATATCCCGGTGTATCGGTTCCCCATGCCGGGGTGCGAGTCCATGTCCGTCCAGATGCCGGATGGGGCCTGCGCCATTGGGCTGGACACCGCACCCTTTCCCCAGAGCAGCGAGCGGGTGCACCTGGGCCATGAGCTGGGCCACTGCCTCACCGGCAGCTTCTACAATATCTATGCCGCCGCCGACCTCCGGGAGCGCCACGAAAACCGGGCCGACAAGTGGGCCATCCGCCGCCTCATCCCTGTGGACAAGCTGGACGACGCCATCGCCTCCGGCCACACCGAGCTCTGGGACCTGGCCGACTTCTTCGGCGTCACCGAGCCCTTCCTGAAAAAAGCCCTCTGCCTCTACATCCACGGCAACCTCGCCTCCAACCTCTATTTTTAGTTACGCTTTTTTAATTACGCTTTGGGCGGGTTCCCATACGTAGGTGCCCTGCCCCACCCGGTATCCCTCCCCCGGTGGAAACCGGAAGATTTTTGAGTGCTTAAATATTCTGAGCCTTCGTAGGGGCGATGAAAATCGCCCGCAACCTCCCGCTTTCCGAGCGGCACATTGAATGGTACAGCCCCACCGTCCCCGGCTCCCTCTCTGAGGGAGCTGTCGAGCGAATGCGAGACTGAGGGAGTGTACTTCGATGAACGTAACCGCTCAAAAATTACAGAGCCAAAAAGAGCCGTCGGGTAAACCATCGGCCCAAGCAACCATCGGACGACACTCCCTCAGTCAGCCCTGTCGGGCGTGCCAGCTCCCTCAGAGAGGGAGCCGGGAGGGGCTTTCACCATTCACCCGGGTACTCGCTGAAATCCCAGGTTACGGGCGATTTTCATCGCCCCTACGGAGCTCAAAAAACGTTTCCTTATACCATTCAACCCGCCGATTTGGTATCGGAAAAATCTATGGTCATAATTAAAAAAACCTATTGACAAACCGGGAATGGTGTGGTATGGTGGTTGCAAGTTAAATCCGAAACCGATGAGGCGGAAGTAAAGCTGGTGTCGCTCCCACAGAGAGTCCTGCATAGCTGAGAGCAGGGCGGTAAGCAAGCCGGCAAATGGGCCGCCGAGGGCAGGGGGAACAGCATTCGCTTAGTATCTTCTGACGCAATGCCGGCGTTATCAGGCAGCGGACGTGTTGGCGTCTGCATGAGGTGGCCGCTCCCGCGGCAAACAAGGTGGTACCGCAGAATATCCATTCTGTCCTTGTTCCCAAGATTTCTTTGGGAACAGGGATTTTTTTATTGGCATTTTGGGGTCCCATTCCCGGCTCCCTCTCTGAGGGAGCTGTCGAGCGAATGCGAGACTGAGGGAGTGTACTACGATGAACGTAAAAGCTCAAAAATTTCAGAGCCAATAAAAAACTGTGCGTATTTCTTTGGCATCAATCAACCATCGAACGACACTCCCTCAGTCACGCCCTTTGGGCGTGCCAGCTCCCTCAGAGAGGGAGCCGGGATGGGGCGTTCCCGGCTCCCTCTCTGAGGGAGCTGTCGAGCGAAGCGAGACTGAGGGAGTGTACTACGATGAACGTAACCGCTCAAAAGTTTCAGAGCCAATAAAAAACTGTGTGTATATCTTTGGCATCAATCAACCATCGAACGACACTCCCTCAGTCACGCCCTCCGGGCTGCCAGCTCCCTCAGGGAGGGAGCCGGGAGGGCTTGCACCATTCATCGGGGTACTCGCTAAAATCCAACGTTACGGGCGATTTTCATCGCCCCTACGGGACTCAGATGGTTTCAGCCGCTCAAAAAAAATCCCCCGGTTTCTGACGCAAGAACGATACCGGGTGGGGCAGGGCACCCACGTATAGGAACCCGCTAAAAGCGTAACCAAAAAAGGAGGAAAGGAACATGAGGCAGCCTGGGAAACGATGGCGACAGAATAAAATGTCCGTCCATCCACAAATTATTGACTGAAAAGGAGTAAATAGTATGAAAAAGGTTATTAGTTTGATTCTCGCCGCCTTTATGGCCCTGTCCCTGTGCACCACCGCCTTCGCCCAGAAGGAAAGCTACAAAATTGCCATCGTCCAGCAGCTGGACCACCCCTCCCTGGATGAAATCCGCACCGCCGCCCAGGCCAAGCTGGCCGCCATCGCCCAGGAAACCGGCGTGGAGATTGAGGTGAAGGAATTCAACGGCCAGAACGACACCTCCATCCTGAACCAGATCGGCGCCCAGGTAGTCCAGGACGGCTACGATGCCGTGCTCCCCATCGCCACCCTGGCCGCCATCTGCATGACCACCGCCACCGAGGAGACGGATATCCCCGTGGTCTACGCCGCCATCTCCGACCCCGCCTCCGCCGGTCTTACCGACCTGGGCAACGTCACCGGCACCTCCGACGCATTGAACACCGCCTTCATCCTGGACATGATTTTCAACCTCCAGCCCGACGTGAAAACCGTGGGCCTGCTCTACTCCCGGTCCGAAACCAACTCCGAGCTGCCCATCGCCCAGGCCAAGGAATATCTGGACGAGAAGGGCGTGAAGTATATCGAGAAGACCGGCAACACCACCGACGAAATCCTCTCCGCCGCCTCCGAGCTGGCCCAGCGCTGCGACGTGGTCTTCACCCCCACGGATAACGTGGTCATGGCCGCCGAAAGCGCCGTGGCCGAAATCCTCACCCAGGCCGGCGTGGCCCACTACACCGGAGCCGACTCCTTCGTAGCCAGCGGTGCCTTCGCCACCTGCGGCGTGAACTACACCGAGCTGGGAGAGAAGACCGCCGAGATGGCCTTCCAAATCCTGCAAACCGGCGAGGTTCCCCCCTACCACGTCATGGAGGGCGGCATCATCACCGTCAATACCGAAGTCGCCGCCCAGCTGTCCATCGATTATGCCCCCTTCTTCGATATGGCCAATACCGTCAACGAAATCGAAACCACCCAGGAATAATTTTGGTGTGTTACCGCTTCGATGAATGGAAAACCGCCTTTCGGGCGATGAAAATCGCCCGCACCCCCACGGTTTCCGAGCGGCTGATTGAATGGTACGCACCCCTCCCGGCTCCCTCTCTGAGGGAGCTGTCGAGCGAATGCGAGACTGAGGGAGTGTACTGCGATGAATGGAGAACGCCTTTCGTAGGGGCGATGAAAATCGCCCGTACCCTTCCGGTTTCCGAGTGGCTGGTTGAATGGTACAAGCCCCCGTACCCGTCCCCGGCTCCCTCCCTGAGGGAACTGTCGAGCGAAGCGAGACTGAGGGAGTGTACTGCGATGAACGTAAAAGCTCAAAAGTTTCAGAGCCAAAATGGGCTGGTGTGTAAGTTGTTGGCATCAATCAACCATCGAACGACACTCCCTCAGTCACGCCCTTTGGGCGTGACAGCTCCCTCAGAGAGGGAGCCGGGATGGCTTTCACCATTCATCGGGGTACTCGCTAAAATCCGGGGTTACGGGCGATTTTCATCGCCCCTACGGAACTCTGATGATTTTGGATTTTGCCATTCAACGGACGACACTCCCTCAGTCACGCCCGTTGGGCGTGACAGCTCCCTCAGGGAGGGAGCCGGGGAACGTTCCCATTCAACCGGGTGCTCGCTAAAATCCTACGTTGGCGGGCGATTTTCATCGCCCCTACGAAGGCTCTGAATATTTCACCGCCCAAAAAAATCCCCCGGTTTCCACCGGGGGAGCGATACCGGGTGGGGCAGGGCACCTACCGTATAGGAACCCGCCCAAAGCGTAACTAAAAAAGGAGAGAACGTGTATGATATCCACAACGGTTGTTATCAATGCCCTGGAGTTGGGGTGTATCTATTCCCTGGTGGCTCTGGCGCTGTTTCTCAGCTTCCGGATTCTGAACATTGCCGACATGACCACCAACGGCACCTTCACCCTGGGCTGCGCCGTGTCGGCTACGGTGGCCCTGGCGGGGCATCCCTACCTGGCCTTCCCGGCGGCCATGCTGGCGGGGGCCGCTGCCGGATTCGTCACCGCCGCCCTGCAAACCAAATTCCGCATCCCCTCCATTCTGGCGGGCATCATCACCGATACCGGGCTGTATACCGTGAATCTGGCGGTGATGGGCTTCTCCTCCAACGTCAATTTATTGAAGAAGACCACCCTGTTCACCCAGCTCAAGCCCCTGATGGGGGCCTATTACCGGCTGGTGCCCACGGCCCTGATTGCCCTGGCCGCCGTGGGACTGATGGTCCTGTTCCTGAAAACCCGGCTGGGCCTGTCCATCCGGGCCACCGGGGACAACCCGGATATGGTCCGGGCCAGCTCCATTAACACCTCCTTCACCATTACCGTGGGGCTGTGTATTGCCAATGCCTGCACCGCCCTGTCCGGTGCCCTTCTGGCCCAGTACCAGAAGTCGGCGGACATCAACCTGGGGGGCGGCATGGTGATTATCGGCCTGGCCTCCCTGATTATCGGCGAGGCCCTGCTGCCCAAGGGCAAGCTCTGGGTGAAGGCCCTGGGGGCCATAGTGGGCTCCATTGCATACCGGTTCATCATCGCTCTGGCCCTGCGGCTGGATTTGCCCAGCGAGTGCCTGAAGCTCATCTCCGCCGTGATTGTGGCTCTGGCCATCGGCCTGCCTGCATGGAAGCAAGCCAAGGGAGGAAAGGCAGCATGCTGAAAATTGACAATATCTCCAAAACCTTCGCCCCGGGCACGGTGAACGAGAAGCGGGCCCTCAGCGGCCTGTCCCTGTACCTGGCCCCCGGGGACTTCGTCACCATTCTGGGCTCCAACGGGGCAGGGAAGTCCACATTGTTCAACGCCATCGCCGGTACCTTCCTCCCGGACTCCGGGACCATCACCCTGGACGGCCGGGACGTGACCCGGATGCCGGACTACCGGCGCAGCAAGTTCATCGGCCGGATGTTCCAGGACCCCCTGAAGGGCACCGCCCCCAATATGACCATTGAAGAAAATATGGCGTTATGTTACCTCCGTGCCTCCCAGCGCCGGTCCCCCTTCTCCATGATTTCCAAGGCAGAGCGCCGGGAATTCCGGGACCGTCTGGCCCAGCTGGGCCTGGGCCTGGAGGACCGGATGGACAGCCTGGTGGGCCTGCTCTCCGGCGGCCAGCGCCAGGCCCTGACCCTGCTGATGGCCACCCTGGTCACCCCCAAGCTGCTGCTCCTGGACGAGCACACCGCCGCCCTGGACCCCGCCACGGCAGAGAAGGTGCTGACCCTGACCCGGCAGATTGTAGCCGAAAACCGCATCACCTGCCTGATGATAACCCACAACGTCCAGTCCGCCCTGACCCTGGGCAACCGCACCATCATGATGAAGGACGGCCAGATCGCCCTGGAGCTCACCGGCCAACGCCGAGCCACCATCACCCAGGAAGAACTCCTGGCCGCCTTCCGCCACCAAGGCCTGGACAACGACCGCATCCTCTTCAGCGCCCAGTAATTCAATTGCGCTTTGGGCTGGTTCCCATACGCAGGTGCCCTGCCCCACCCGGTATCGTTTTTGCGCCAGAAACCGGAAGTTTTTGAGCGGTAAAATATTCCGAGCTTTCGTAGGGGCGATGAAAATCGCCCGCACCCTCCCGCTTTCCGGGCGGCACGTTGAATGGCACAGCCCCATCGTCCCCGGCTCCCTCTCTGAGGGAGCTGTCGAGCGAATGCGAGACTGAGGGAGTGTACTTCGGTGAATGGTACAGTGTCAAAATCTCTGAGTTTCGTAGGGGCGATGAAAATCGCCCGCAACCTTCCGGTTTAGCGAGTACCTGGTTGAATGGTACAAGCCCCCGTACCCATCCCCGGCTCCCTCTCTGAGGGAGCTGTCGAGCGAACGCGAGACTGAGGGAGTGTACTACGATGAATGGAAAACGCCTTTCGTAGGGGCGATGAAAATCGCCCGCAACGTTGGATTTTCCGGGCGATACATTGAATGGTACCCGCCCCATCGTTCCCGGCTCCCTCTCTGAGGGAGCTGTCGAGCGAACGCGAGACTGAGGGAGTGTCGTTCGTTGGTTCCTCCGGGCCGATGGTTTGTGAACCAGATCGTATTGGCTCTGAAATTTTTGAGTGTTTACGTTCATCGAAGTACACTCCCTCAGTCACGCCCGTTGGGCGTGACAGCTCCCTCAGAGAGGGAGCCGGGAAGGGCTTGCACCATTCAACCAGCCGCTCGGAAAGCGCAAGATTGCGGGCGATTTTCATCGCCCCTACGCAACTCAAAAGATTTTGGTTTTTACCATTCATCGGGGTGCTTGCGAAACCGTGGGGTTACGGGCGACTTTCGTCGCCCCTACGAAAACTCTGAATGTTTGACATTTTACCGTTCAATGTGGGGGAGAGATTTGTCTTGCAATCTGGCGGGGGATACGGTATAATTTGGGGCGAGAGAAAAAATACTTTCCAACCAAATTAAGGAGCTATGCAAATGGAAATTCTGAATAACGAACCGGAAGAGCAGCAAGAGGAGAACGAAATCCTCACCCTTACCGATGAGAACGGCAATGATGTGGATTTTGAGTATCTGGACTGCATGGAATACCAGGGCAAGGAATACCTGGTGCTGATGCCTGCCGACGAGCCTGAGACTCAGATTGTCATTCTGGAGGTGGAGCCGGTGGACGATGAGCTGGAGAATTATCTGGCCGTAGAGGACGAGGCTGTGCTGGATGCCGTGTACGACATGTTCAAGGAGAAGTACAAGGACGTTCTGACCTTCGAGGATTGATACCCAATGGAGCTGACGCTGGCCGTCGGCTCCTTTTTTTGCGGTGCGGTACCCAATGCTTGCAGTTTGATACTGGAAATATGGAATGCATTGTGTTATAATGCCAGAGAAGTATATCCAAAATTTCCATTGTCTCCATGAAAGAAAGGAATCTGAATTTTATGGGCCTGTCCGCTTCCTCCCCCTGGCTGAAATACTATGGCAACACCCCCGCCTCCCTGGACTACCCCCACGCCACCATGTATCAGATGGTGGCCCAGGCCGCCCGGCGGAAGCCCAACCATATTGCCTATACCTTTATGGGCAAGAAGACCACCTATTCGGAATTTATCCAGCGCATCGAGGCGGCGGCCAAGGGGCTGTACCGCATGGGCATCCGCAAGGGCGACCGGGTGACCATCTGCATGGCCAACACCCCCCAGGCTCTGGACTGCTTCTATGCCCTGAACCGCATCGGGGCGGTGAGCAATATGATTCACCCCCTGTCCGCCCCCCAGGAGATTGCCTTCTATCTGAACGCCTCCCACTCCAAGGCCATCCTGACCCTGGACCAATTCTATTATAAAGTGGCGGAGATCCAGCCCCAGCTGAACCAGCCGGTGACCATTCTGGTGGCCCGGGTGGCAGACGAGCTGCCCGCACCCCTGAGCCTGCTCTACCCCATGACCAAAAGCGCCCGGGCGGTGAAGAAGCTGCCCCGGGGGGGCTATACCCTGTGGCAGCGGATGGTTTCCGCCGGGCGGGGGCAGGTGCTGCCCGCCGACCAGGGGCGCTTCGACGAGTGCTGCTCCATCCTCTACTCCGGGGGCACCACCGGCACCACCAAGGGAATTCTCCTGTCCAATCTGAATTTCAACGCCCTGGCCCTACAGACCATTGCCGCCTCCGGCTTCACCATGGATGAAATCTCCGATATGAAGATGCTCTCCGTGATGCCGGTATTCCACGGCTTCGGCCTGGGCATCGGCATCCACACCCCCCTGATTGCCGGGGGAACCTGCATTCTGGTGCCCCAGTTCAGCGTGAACACCTACGCCGAAATCCTGGTGAAGCAGAAGCCCAACCTGATTCCCGGCGTGCCCACCATTTTCGAGGCCCTGCTCCGGACGGACAAGCTGGAGGGGGCGGATCTGAGCTTCCTCCGGGGCATCTTCTCCGGGGGAGACAGCCTGAGCCCGGAGCTGAAGCGGAAGGTGGATGCCTTCCTGAAGGCCCACAACTGCGCCGAGCAGATCCGGGAGGGCTACGGCACCACCGAGTGCGTCACCGCCTCCTGCCTGACCCCCAAGAGCTATGCCCGGGCGGGCTCCATTGGGGTGCCCTTCCCGGATACCTTCTATAAAATCGTCCAGCCCGGCACCCTGACCGAGGTGGAGCCCAATATCGAGGGGGAAATCTGCGTCTCCGGCCCCACCGTAATGATGGGCTACATGGACAACCCCCAGGAGACCGCCGACACCCTGCGCCGCCACTACGATGGCCGCATCTGGCTCCACACCGGCGACCTGGGCCACATGGACCAGGACGGCTTCGTCTATTTCCGCCAGCGGATGAAGCGGATGATTATCTCCTCCGGCTTCAATGTCTACCCCTCCCAGCTGGAAAACATCATCGACGGCCACGAGAAGGTGCTGCTCTCCTGTGTCATCGGGGTGAAGGATGCCTACCGGATGCAGCGGGTGCGGGCCTATGTGGTGCCCATGCCCGGGGTGGAGCCCTCCGATGCCCTGCGGCAGGAGCTGATGGAATACTGCGCCAAGCGCATCGCCAAATACGCCATGCCCCGGGAGATTGTATTCCGGGCGGAGCTTCCCAAGACCCTGGTGGGCAAGGTGGCCTACCGGGTGCTGGAGGAAGAGGCCAACACCGAGGAAGGGCAATGAAGCAGCGCATCTGGGAGCTGGATGCCGCCCGGGGACTGGCCGTCCTGGGGATGGTGATGGTCCACTTCCTGTTTGACCTGAGTGAGCTGACCGGGATTCTGCGGTGGCGGGAGCCGGTTTGGTTCCTCCTTGTAAAAAACCACTGCGGCGGGGTGTTCCTGGTGATTTCCGGCATCAGCGTCACCCTGGGCAGCCACAATATCCGCCGGGGCATCCAGGTGCTGCTCTGCGGCGGCCTGGTCACCGGGGTGACCTACGGAATGTATGCCCTGGGTCTGGCCAATGGGAGCATCGTCATCTATTTCGGGGTGCTGCAATGCCTGGGGGTGTGTATGCTGCTGTGGAGCCTGCTCCGGCGGCTGCCCCACCGGGTGCTGCTGGCCGGGGGCGTGACCCTGGCCGCGGCGGGGCTGGTTCTGGGGCAATACGCTTTTCCCACCGGATGGTATCTGATTCCCCTGGGCTTCTGCCCGGAGTGGTTCCGCTCCTCCGACTATTTCCCCCTGCTGCCCCACCTGGGCTATTTCATGCTGGGGGCCTGCCTGGGCCGCACCTGCTACCGGGACAAAACCACCCGCTTCCCCCGGGCCAACCAGCGGCTGCTCCGCCCCCTGTGCGCCCTGGGCCGCAACTCCCTGTGGGTCTACCTGCTCCACCAGCCCCTCCTCCTGTCCCTCACCTGGGCCATCGGGAACATAGTCGGCTGAGTCCCTTCCGGGCGGCCCGATGAATGGTACGCACCTTCCCGGCTCCCTCTCTGAGGGAGCTGTCGAGCGAATGCGAGACTGAGGGAGTGTACTTCGATGAACGTAACCGCTCAAAAATTTCAGAGCCAATAAAAACTGTGAATAAACCGTTGGCCCGGAGCAACCATCGGACGACACTCCCTCAGTCAGCCCTTCGGGCGTGACAGCTCCCTCAGAGAGGGAGCCGGGAATGGGCTGCACCATTCATCCGGGTACTCGCTAAAATCCGGGGGTACGGGCGATTTTCATCGCCCCTACGAAACTCAAAAATCGTTTCCTTTTACCATTCATCGGGGGACACTCCCTCAGTCACGCCCTTTGGGCGTGACAGCTCCCTCAGAGAGGGAGCCGGGGAACGTTTCCATTCAACCGGGTACTTGCGAAACCGTGGGGTTGCGGGCGATTTTCATCGCCCCTACGAAAGCTCTGAATGTTTCACCGCCCAAAAAAATCTTCCGGTTTTTGACGCAAAAACGATACCGGGTGGGGTGCCCACGTATGGGAACCAGCGAAAAGCGTAATTAAAAAAGGAGGAACTGTTACTATGAAGAAGAGATTGGCACCGGGGTATTTGTCGCCGGGGTTTTTGGTGCTGGGTGTGATTGCCCAGAGTGTGTACCGGTGGCTGTATACCCTGGTGGAGGACCCGGTTTCCGGGCTGCTGCCTGGGTTTACTGTGGCGGAATGGGTGCTGTGGGCTCTGGTGGCCCTGGCGGCGGTGGGGGCCTTCCTGTTCACCGGGAAGACCACCCTGGCTCCCGCCGGGCGTCTGGCAGGTGTGGGGGGCAATGTACTCTTCGCCCTGGGGGCTGCCACGCTGCTGCTGGAGCCGGTGCAGGGCCCTGCCGGCCTGTTGGCGGCCTACCGGGTGCTCTGCGTACTGGCGGTGGTGTGCCTGCTGGTTATGGCCTTCCTCCGGGGCACCGGGCGGAAGGTGCCCTTCCTGCTGGAGCTGGGCCCCTGCCTGATGTGCATTGTGCTGATGCTGGAATGCTACCAGCTGTGGAGCGAGGTGCCCCAGCTGACCAATTACGTCCTGGGCCTGGGGGCGGTGCTGTGCCTGGCCCTGGAGGGCTACTTCCGTCTGGCCCGGGCCGCCGGACTGCCGGAGAAGAGCTGGTACCACGCCATCGGGCTGCTGGGCATCTTCTTCTGCGCCGCCGCCGTGGCCCAGGGGGACTTCACCTGGTTCTTCACCACCGCCGCCGTGTGGCTGGCGGGCACCTATGCCGGGCTGCGCCCGGGGGAGAACTGAGATGCTCTCTTCTGCCCAGGCAGAGTGGATCCTCGCCTCCCTGGAGCAGGCGGGCTACCCCGCCTATCTGGTGGGCGGCTGTGTCCGGGACGCACTGCTGGACCAGCCAACCTATGACTACGACATTACCACCGCCGCCAAGCCGGAGGAAACCCAGGCAGTTTTCCGGGACGTGAAGCAGGACCCTGTGGGCATCCGCCACGGCACCGTGCGTCTGCGGCTCCCCGGCGGCGTGGCAGAGGTCACCACCTTCCGCACCGAGGGGGGCTATGACGACAGCCGCCACCCCGGGTGGGTGAAATTCGTGCCGGATGTCCAAACCGATCTGGCCCGCCGGGACTTTACCATCAACGCCATTGCCTGGTCCCCGGTCAGGGGCTACGCCGACCCCTTCGGGGGGCAGGAGGATTTGCGCAGGCGCATCCTGCGCTGTGTGGGGGAGCCCAACCGGCGCTTTCAGGAGGATGCTTTGCGGATTCTCCGGGGCATCCGCTTCGCCGCCCGGTTCCGCCTGACGGTGGAGGAAGCCACCATGCAGGCCATGGTGGCCAACGCCCCCCTGGTGCAGCGGCTCTCCGGGGAGCGGATTTTCCAGGAGCTTACCGGCTTTCTGGCGGCAGCGGAGCAGGAGGATTTGCTCCGGTTTGCCCCCATTCTCACCGCCGCCATTCCGGAGCTGGCCCCCACCCTGGGGTTTTTGCAGCATTCCCCCCACCACGCCTACGATGTCTACACCCATATCTGCCATGTGACCGCGGCAACGCCGGCGCTGCCGAGCCTGCTGCGGTGGGCCGCCCTGCTCCATGACATCGGCAAGCCCCCCTGCTTTGCCCTGGACGAAACCGGCCGGGGCCACTTCAAGGGCCACGCTCAGGTGGGCGCCCAAATGGCCGAGGAAATTTTCACCCGGCTCCACGCCCCCAAGGGACTGCGGGAGGATGCCGTATGGCTGATCGACCACCACATGACGCCCCTGCCGCCGGAGGAGGCCCAGCTGCGCCGGTACCTGTCCCGCTACGGCTGCCAGCGGCTGCTGTATCTCATCGCCCTGGAGCAGGCGGATGCCCTGAGCAAGGGGGTGCCGGTGGAGGCCCCGGGGCAGGAGCTGGATACGGTGCAGGAGATTGTACTCCGGCTGAACAGCACCGAGCACCGCCTCACCCTGCCCGCCCTGGCAGTGGACGGAAACGATATGAAAGCCCTGGGCTACTCCGGCCGGGAGATTGGAGATGCCCTGAATGAATTGCTGGAAAAGGTCCTGGATGGGGCCTTGGAAAATTGCCGGGAAAGCCTGATGGCCTACGCGGAGAAGGGAAGACGGCAGCATGTTTGACAATCCCAATCAGAATCTGAAGAAGCTGCAAGAGCAGCTCCTAGCCGCCGAGGAGCCGGAGGAGGATATCTTCGCCCCGGCCCGGGAGGAATACGAGCCGGACGATCCGGAAGAATACCCCGGGGAATACCCGGAAGAATACCCGGAAGAATACGCAGAAGACCCCGAGGACGAAGCGGATGCCCGGGAGCGGCAGCGAAAAACCCGGCAGAGCTTCCTGCTGGCCCTGCTGCTGCTGGAGGTGGCCCTGCTGTTCGGGGTACTGGCCTGGTGGCTGCTGTGGTAGTGGGGCGGTTTGCCCCCACCCCCTCGGGGCGGATGCACCTGGGCAACGTATTCTCCGCCCTGATGGCCTGGCTCTCCGTCCGCTCCCAGGGCGGGGAGATGGTGCTGCGGATGGAGGATCTGGACACCCTGCGCACCAGCGGGGAGTACGCCGAAATCCTCCGGGAGGATCTGGCCTGGCTGGGCCTGGACTACGACCGGGAGACCCCGCCCCAGAGCACCCGGGGGCAGACCTATGACCGGTATTTCCGCCGCCTGGAGGCGGCGGGGCTGCTCTACCCCTGCTACTGCACCCGCAGTCAGCTCCACAGCGTCAACGCCCCCCACCTCAGCGACGGCACCTACGTCTACCCCGGCACCTGCCGGAATCTAACGCAGGCCCAGCGCCGGGCCATCCACCGGGCCCCCGCCTGGCGGGTGCAGGTGCCGGACCGGGAGTGGAGCCTGGAAGACCGGGTGCAGGGCCAATACCAGCTGAATCTGGCCCGGGAATGCGGGGACATGGTGGTGCGCCGGGCAGACGGCGTATACGTCTATCAGCTGGCAGTGACGGTGGACGACGGCGAGGCCGGAGTCACCGAGGTGGTCCGGGGCATGGATTTGCTCAGCTCCGCCCCCCGGCAGATGTATTTGCAGGAGCTCTTCGGCTTCCCCCACCCGGTGTATGCCCACGTTCCTATGCTCCTGGCCCCGGACGGCCGCAGACTCAGCAAGCGGGACCGGGATTTGGACTTAGGGGAGCTGCGAAAGTGCAAAACCCCGGCGGAAATCACCGGCCACCTGGCCTTCGCCGCCGGCCTCATCGACCAAGACACCCCCGCCTCCCCCCAGGAGCTCATCCCCCACTTCGCCTGGCATAAGCTGCCCAAAAACTGCATCACCCTCTGACCCCGGTCAAATGGTAAAATGTAAAACATTCTGAGCCTTCGTAGGGGCGATGAAAATCGCCCGCACCCCCACGGTTTCGCAAGCACCCGGCTGAATGGTACGCACCCCATCCCGGCTCCCTCCCTGAGGGAGCTGTCGAGCGAATGCGAGACTGAGGGAGTGTACCCCGATGAACGTAACCGCTCAAAAATTTCAGAGCCAAAATTGGCCGGTGCATAAATCGTTGGCATCAATCAACCATCGAACGACACTCCCTCAGTCAGCCCTTCGGGCTGCCAGCTCCCTCAGAGAGGGAGCCGGGAACGGGGCGCTCTCCCCCGGCTCCCTCTCTGAGGGAGCTGTCGAGCGAACGCGAGACTGAGGGAGTGTCCCCCGATGAACGTAACCGCTCAAAAGTTTCAGAGCCAAAATTGGCCGGTGTATAAATCGTTGGCATCAATCAACCATCGAACGACACTCCCTCAGTCACGCCCTTGCGGGCGTGCCAGCTCCCTCAGAGAGGGGGCCGGGAGGGCTTGCACCATTCATCCGGGTACTCGCTAAAATCCGGGGTTGGCGGGCGATTTTCATCGCCCCTACGGAAGGGCGCTGTTTATTGCACCACGGAATAGTTACCATCATATTTACATACAAAGGAGAAAGCATCATGGAAAAAGCACCTGTGTTGGTTGTGTTGGCTGCGGGGATGGGCAGCCGGTATGGGGGGCTGAAGCAGATTGACGCCCTGGGGAAAAATGGGGAGGCCATTCTGGACTACTCCATTTACGACGCATACCGGGCGGGCTTCCGCACCGCCGTGATTTTGATTAAGGAGGCCATCCGGGAGGACTTTATGGCCACCGTGGGCAAGCGGCTGGAAAAAAGCCCCATGGAAATCCGCTATGCCTATCAGGAGCTGGAAAAGCTGCCCCAGGGCTATTCGGTGCCCCAGGGGCGGGTGAAGCCCTTCGGCACCGGCCATGCCATCCTCTGCGCCGGGGAGGCGGTGGGGGATGCCCCCTTCGTGGTAATCAATGCCGACGACTTCTATGGCCCCACCGCCTATGAAAAGATGTACCGCTTCCTGTCCCAGGCCACCGCCCCCCATGGCTACTGCATGGTGGGCTACGAGCTGGGCAAGACCGTGACGGAAAACGGCAGCGTGGCCCGGGGCGTATGCCGGGTGGACGAGAAGGGGTATCTGCTGGGCATCACCGAGCGCACCCGGATTGAAAAATACGCCGGGGGCATCCACTTTACCGAGGATGGGGAGAATTGGCAGCCCCTGCCCGAGGATACCACGGTATCCATGAACTTCATGGGCTTTATGCCGGGCTTCCTGGACGAGGCCCGGGCCAGATTCCCCGCCGCCCTGGATGCCATCCTCCGGGACAATCCCATGAAGGGGGAGTATTTCCTGCCCAGCATCGTCCAGCAGCTGCTGACAGAGGGCAAGGCCACCATGCAGGTGCTCACCTCCCCGGACAAATGGTACGGCGTCACCTACGCCGCCGACAAGCCCATAGTCATGTCCGCCCTGAAAAAAATGACCGAAGAAGGCCTCTACCCCGGATAACCCCACGGTGGAATGTGAGCCTTCGTAGGGGCGATGAAAATCGCCCGTACCCTTCCGGTTTCGCGAGCACCCGGTTGAATGGTACGCACCAATCCCGGCTCCCTCCCTGAGGGAGCTGTCACGCCCAATGGGCGTGACTGAGGGAGTGTCCCCCGATGGTTCCTCCATGCCAACGATTTACACACCGGCGCATATTGGCTCTGAAATTTTTGAGCGTTTACGTTCACCGAAGTACACTCCCTCAGTCTCGCATTCGCTCGACAGCTCCCTCAGAGAGGGAGCCGGGATGGGTGCGTACCATTCACCCCACCGCCCGGAAAGCGCAACGTTGCGGGCGATTTTCATCGCCCCTACGAAAGCTCAGAAATTTGGACATTGTACTACCCACAAGCTGCAACCTGAAAAGGAGGAAAGATATGGCGAATTTTACACGCAGGGCGATTAAGGAGACATTCCTCAGTCTGCTGGAGGAGCGGCCCTTTTCGGATATCACGGTGAAGGACATCGTGGAGAAGTGCGGCATCAACCGGAACTCCTTTTATTACCACTATCAGGACCTTCCCGCCCTGATGGAGGAAATTGTCCGGGAGGATGCCGAGAATATCATCCGGAAGTATCCCAACGTCAAGTCCATTGTGGAGTGCTATGATGCGCTGATAGAGTTCGCCTCCCAACGCCGCCGGGCCATTATGCACATCTACCGCTCCGTCAACCGGGAGATGTTCGAGACCTACCTGATGCAGGTCAGCGAATACGTCATCCGCAGCTATGTGGATACCGCCCTGGAGCCGGTCGGCATCCCGGCCCAGGACCGGCAGACCATCATTGACTATTACAAATGCGTGGGCTTCGGCCTGGTTATCGACTGGCTGAACAACGGCATGAGCGAGGAGCGTGCCCAGTCCATCCGGCGCATCTTCCTGCTGAAAAAGGATCTGGCCCAGGAAATGGCCCGGTTCCTTCAGGAGCTTGGCTAAAAAAATACTTGCTTTTTGCCGCCCCGGGTGCTATGATGAATTCACCCCAAGCCGGAGGCCGCAGATATGAATTCCAAAACCGTTGCCGCACAGATTTCCTTTTACTACTATTACTTTTTCACCTGCAAAAAGTAATAGCGTTTTGTGCTGCAAACCTTCCGCCGCAGGGGCAGAAAAATTGATTTGAGACGCCGCACGAATCGCCGTGCGGCGTTATTTTTGTAAGGAGAGAGGAAACATGATTGCAATTCTGAAACAGGGAACCACCGCCGAACAAACCGAGCACCTGGTGGACTGGCTGAAACGGATGCACCTGGACGTCCACATCTCCCAGGGCAAGGAAGTAACCATCCTGGGCCTGGTGGGGGACACCAGCCGGGTGGATATGGAGCTGCTGAACAGCCTGGAAATTGTGGAGGCGGTGAAGCGGGTAAGCGAGCCCTTCAAGCAGGCCAACCGGAAATTCCACCCCCAGGACACCATTGTGGAGGCCGGCGGGGCCAAAATCGGCGGCGGCTACTTTGGCCTGATTGCCGGGCCCTGCTCCGTGGAAAGCGAGGAGCAGCTCATCGGCATCGCCCAGGCGGTGAAGGAGGCCGGGGCCAATTTCCTCCGGGGCGGTGCCTTCAAGCCCCGCACCTCCCCCTACGCCTTCCAGGGCATGGGTGCCCAGGGCATCCGGCTGCTGCTGAAGGCCAAGCAGGCCACCGGGCTGCCCATTGTCACCGAGCTGATGAACATCAACACCCTGGAGCTCTTTGCCGACGTGGACGTAATCCAGATCGGGGCCAGAAATATGCAGAACTTCGACCTGCTGAAGGAGGTGGGCCGGACGAAAAAGCCCATCCTGCTGAAGCGGGGCCTGGCCAATACCCTGCAAGAGCTGCTGATGAGCGCCGAATATATTATGAGCGAGGGCAACGAGAACGTGATTCTCTGCGAGCGGGGCATCCGCACCTTCGAAACCTATACCCGCAACACCCTGGACCTCTCCGCCGTGCCGGTGCTCCACGAGCTGAGCCACCTGCCGGTGGTGGTGGACCCCAGCCACGCCACAGGCAAGGCCCGGCTGGTGCCCGGCATGGCCTGCGCCGCCGCTGCCTGCGGTGCCGACGGCCTGATGATTGAGGTACACAACGACCCGGAGCACGCCCTGTGCGACGGCGCCCAGTCCCTGACCCCCGCCCAGTTTGCCCAGGTCAGCCGGAAGGTGACGGAAATCCGGGAGGTGATGGCATGACCGTGGGGATCCTGGGCCTGGGGCTCATCGGCGGCTCCCTGGCCAGAGCCTATAAGCTGGCGGGCCACACCGTTCTGGCCCAGGAGCTGGACCCGGCCATGCTCTCCTTCGCCCAGCTGGCCGGTGCGGTGGACGAGCCCCTCACCCGGGAAAATACCCATCAGTGCCAGCTGATTCTTCTGGCCATCTACCCGGCGGGCAGCGCCGCATGGCTGGAAGCCAACGGCCAGTTTGTCAGCAAATCCGCCCTGGTGCTGGACTGCTGCGGCACCAAGGGAGAAATCTGCCGCCGGTGCTTCCCGGTGGCGGAGAAATACGGCTTCACCTTCGTAGGCGGCCACCCCATGGCAGGCTCCCAGTTCTCCGGCTTCAAGTACAGCCGGGCCGACCTGTTCCGGGGGGCCCCCATGGTGCTGGTACCCCCGGTGTATGACGATATGGCCCTGCTTCAGGGAGTGAAGGATGCCCTGGCCCCCTGCGGCTTCGGCTTCTTCTCCGTCACCACCGCCCAGGCCCACGACCGGATGATTGCCTTCACCTCCCAGATGCCCCATATCCTCAGCAATGCCTTTATCAAGTCCCCCACCGCCCTGGAGCACAAGGGCTTCTCCGCCGGAAGCTACCGGGATCTGACCCGGGTGGCCTGGCTGAACCCGGGGATGTGGACGGAGCTGTTCCTGGAAAACCGGGAAAATCTTCTGTTTGAATTGAATCAATACATCGACAGCCTGACCCAGTACCGGGATGCCCTGGAAACCCGGGACCAGGCGGCGCTTTTCCGGCTGCTGGAACAGGGCCGGAAGCGGAAAGAGGAGGTAGACGGATGCAAAAAATAACGGTACACGCCTCCCGGGTCTATGATATCCTCATTGGCCGGGGTCTGCTGCCCCGGATGGGCAGCCTGATTGCCGCCCAGGTAAAGGGCCGCAGCGCCTGCCTGGTCAGTGACAGCAATGTATGGCCCCTGCATGGGGCGGCGGCGGTGAAGAGCCTGGAAGAGGCGGGCTTCGCCGTCTGCACCTTCGTCTTCCCCGCCGGGGAGGAGAGCAAGAATGCCCAGACCTACCTGTCCCTGCTGAGCTTTCTGGCCCAGCGGCAGCTGACCCGGGAGGACTGCCTGGTGGCCCTGGGGGGCGGCGTGACCGGCGACCTTACCGGCTTTGCCGCCGCCACCTATCTCCGGGGGGTTCCCTATGTCCAGGTGCCCACCACCCTTCTGGCGGCGGTGGACTCCTCCGTGGGGGGCAAAACCGCCATCGACCTGCCCGAGGGGAAGAATCTGGCGGGCTGCTTCTGCCAGCCCAGCCTGGTGCTGTGCGACATCCGCACCCTGAAAACCCTGCCCCAGGAGGTCTTTTTAGAGGGCTGCGCCGAGGTAATCAAGTACGGCATCCTCTATGACCGGCCCCTGTTTGACTATCTGAAGCAGGAGGGGATGGGGTTTGACCGGGAGCAGGTCATCCGCCGGTGCGTGGAGCTGAAGCGGAACGTGGTGGCCCGGGACGAATTCGACACCGGGGCCCGGATGCAGCTGAACCTGGGCCACACCGTGGGCCACGCCATCGAGGCCGAAAGCGGCTTCACCGTCTCCCACGGCCACGCCGTGGCCATGGGCACCGCCATTGTCAGCCGGGCCGCCGCCAAAAACGGTCTGCTGCCCCAGGAGGCGGCCCAGGCCATCGAGGAAGCCCTGGGGGTCTTCCGGCTGCCCACCGCCACCGCCTACCCGGCGGAGGCGCTGACCCGGCACATGCTCTCGGATAAGAAGCGTGCCGGGGACCGGGTGAACCTTATCGTCCCCCGGGCCATCGGCCGCTGCGAGATTCTGCCCATTCCGGTGGAGCAGCTGACGGATTTTGTAGGGTCGGGCTTATGAGTATGGACATTACCATCCAGCCAACCCGGCTCACGGGGACGGTAGCGGCCATCCCCTCCAAATCCCAGGCCCACCGGCTGCTGATTTGCGCCGCCTTTGCCCGGCAGGAAACCTATCTGCGCTGCCCGGATACCAACCGGGATATCGAAGCCACCGCCCAGTGCCTCCGGGCCCTGGGGGCGGAAATCACCCGGGATGCCGGGGGCTACGCCGTGACCCCCGCCCGGGCGGTTCCCCCGGCGGCGGTGCTGCCCTGCCGGGACAGCGGCTCCACACTGCGCTTCCTCCTGCCTGTGGCAGGGGCTTTGGGGGTGGATGCCACATTTCAGATGGAGGGGCGGCTGCCCCAGCGCCCCCTGACCCCACTGTGGGAGGAGATGGTGCGCATGGGCTGCACCCTCACCCGGCCCACCCCGGATTCCCTTCGCTGCCGGGGCAGGCTCCGGCCCGGGGCCTACGCCCTCAGCGGCGGGGTGTCCAGCCAGTTCATCACCGGCCTGCTCCTGGCCTTCCCCCTTACCGCCGGGGCCTGCACCCTGGAAATCACAGGCAAATTGGAGTCCGCCCCCTATGTGACCATGACCCTTAGGGCCATGGAGCGGTTCGGCATCCGGGGGAAGGATTTCGCCGTGGCCGGGGGGCAGGGCTATGTCTCCCCCGGCACCGTAGCCGTGGAGGGGGATTGGAGCAACGCCGCCTTCTTCCTGGCGGCCCGGGCCCTGGGAAGCGACGTTGCCGTAACCGGTCTGGCAGCCGACTCCCCCCAGGGTGACCGGGCGGCGGCGGCCCTGCTGGCCGGTCTGGAAGAAAAGCTCACTGTAGATGCGGCGGACATCCCCGATCTGGTGCCCATTCTGGCCGTCACCGCCGCCTGTAAGCAGGGGGCCGTATTTACCAACATTGCCCGGCTCCGGCTGAAGGAATCCGACCGGGTGGAAGCGGTGAAGGATATGCTCCATGCCCTGGGGGGCCGGGCGGAGGCCAATGAGAATACCCTGACCGTCTACGGCACCGGCCTGCAAGGGGGCCGGGTGGACGGCCGGAACGACCACCGCATTGCCATGTCCGCCGCCATTGCCGCCACAGTCTGCCGGGAGCCGGTGACTGTCCTGGGGGCACAGTGCGTGGAAAAATCCTATCCCCAATTCTGGGACGTGTACAAACAGCTGGGAGGACGCTATGAGCAGTACCTACGGTGAAAATCTGAAATTATCCATCTTCGGCCAGTCCCACGGCCCGGCCATCGGCATGACCCTGGACGGCATCCCCGCCGGTCTGCCGGTGGACTTGGAGGAGCTGCAGCAGTTCCTCAACCGCCGGGCACCGGGGCAGAACGACTATTCCACCCCCCGGCGGGAGGAGGACAGGCCGGAATTTCTAAGCGGTCTTCTGGAGGGCCACACCTGCGGGGCCCCCATTGCCGCCGTGATACCCAACCGGAACACCCGCTCCGGGGACTATGCCAATCTGGCAGACTGCCCCCGGCCGGGCCACGCCGACTACACCGCCCAGGTAAAATACCGGGGCTTCCAGGACAGCGCCGGGGGCGGCCACTTCTCCGGCCGGCTCACCGCTCCCCTGTGCATCGCCGGGGGACTGTGCAAGCAGTGGCTGGCGGCCCGGGGCATCCGCATCGGGGCCCACATTGCCGCCATTGCCGGGGTGGAGGACACCCCCTTTGACCCCCTGCACCCCCAGCTGGAGGCGGTAGCGCCGGATTTTCCCGTGCTGAACCCTGCCGCCGGGGAGGAAATGCGCCGGGCCATCGCCCAGGCCCGAGCCCAGGAGGACAGCGTGGGGGGCATATTGGAGTGCGCCGCCACCGGGCTTCCCGCCGGGCTGGGGGAGCCTATCTTCGGCGGGGTGGAGAACCGCATCGCCCAGGCGGTGTACGGCATCCCGGCGGTGAAGGGGGTGGAGTTCGGCTCCGGCTTTGCCGCCGCCGGGCTCCGGGGAAGTCAGAATAACGACCCCTTCCGGATGGAGCAGGGCCGGGTGGTCACCGCCACCAACCACTGCGGCGGCATCCTGGGGGGCATCACCAACGGAATGCCCCTGCTGCTTCGGGTAGCCATAAAGCCCACCCCCTCCATCGCCCTGCCCCAGCAGAGCGTATCCCTGAGCCGGGGCACGGAGGTCCCCCTCACCGTCCGGGGCCGCCACGACCCCTGCATCGTCCCCCGGGCCACCCCCGTCCTGGAAGCCGCCCTCTCCCTGGCCCTCTTCGACCTCCTGCTGGCCCAGACAGGAAAATAAAGCCCCACAGTTTCGGAGCGGCTGTTTGAATGGTGGAAGGGCTTTCGTAGGGGCGATGAAAATCGCCCGCAACGTTGCGGTTTTTGGGCGGTACGTTGAGTGGTACGCACCCCCTCCCGGCTCCCTCCCTGAGGGAGCTGTCGAGCGAACGCGAGACTGAGGGAGTGTACCCCGATGAACGTACCCACTCAAAAATCTCAGAGTTTATATGCGCCGGTGTGTAAACTGTTGGCCCGGTGGAACCATCGGACGACACTCCCTCAGTCACGCCCATTGGGCGTGACAGCTCCCTCAGAGAGGGAGCCGGGGACGATGGGGCTGCACCATTCACCGTGCCACCCGGAAACCGCAAGATTGCGGGCGATTTTCATCGCCCCTACGAAGGCTCAGAAGTTTTTACATTCCACCATTCAACGGGGTACACTCCCTCAGTCACGCCCGGTGGGCGTGCCAGCTCCCTCAGAGAGGGAGCCGGGGTGGCTTGTGCCATTCAACCGGGTGCTCGCTAATATCCGGGGGTACGGGCGATTTTCATCGCCCCGAAAACTCAGAAGATTTTACATTCCACCGTTTGGAAAGAAAAGAGGAAAAAATATGGATATATCGGAACTACGCAGTGGAATTGATGAAATTGACCGGCAGATGGTGGAGCTGTTTTGTCGGCGGATGGCGCTGTCGGCCCAGGTGGCGGACTATAAGCGGGAGCGGGGGCTGCCCATTTATGTGCCGGGGCGGGAGCGGGAGATTTTGCAGCGGGTGGCCCGGGAGGCCGGGCCGGAGCTGGGGGGCTATGCCCGGAATCTCTACGCCGGTATCCTGGAGCTGAGCCGGGGCTACCAGGCCCAGCGCAACGGCAAGGAAACGGCCCTGTCCCGGCAGATTACCGCCGCCATCGACACCACCCCCAAGCTCTTCCCCCGGGAGGCCATGGTGGCCTGTCAGGGGGTGGAGGGAGCCTACTCCCAGCTGGCCTGTGAGAAGATTTTCCAGAACCCCATGATTCTCTACTTCAAGAATTTCGATGGGGTCTTCTCCGCCATCGAGCAGGGTATGTGCCGGTATGGGGTGCTGCCCATTGAAAATTCCACCGCCGGTTCGGTGAATCAGGTGTATGATTTGATGGTGCAGCACAATTTCTCCATCGTCCGCACCTTCCGGCTGAAGGTGGACCACAATCTGCTGGCAAACCCCGGCGCAAAGCTGGAGGACATCCGGGAAATCTACTCCCACCAGCAGGCCATCAGCCAGTGCGCCCAATTCCTGTCCGGGCTGAAGAACGTAAATGTGGTGGCGGTGGAAAATACCGCCCTGGCGGCCCAGATGGTAGCTTCCTCCGGCCGGAAGGATCTGGCGGCCCTGAGCAGCCGCTCCTGCGCCCAGCTCTACGGCCTGGAAAACCTGGCCCCCAGCGTCCAGGACAAGGGCAACAACCGTACCCGGTTCATCTGCATCAGCCGGAATCTGGAAATCTACCCCGGGGCGGACAAGACCAGCATTATGATGATTCTGCCCCACAAGCCCGGGGCGCTGTACCGGGTGCTCTCCCGGATTTACACCCTGGGCATCAACGTTACCAAGCTGGAATCCCGGCCCCTGCCCGACCGGGAGTTTGAATTCATGTTCTATTTTGATTTGGAGACCTCTGTCTACTCCCGGGAGTTTGTGGAGCTGATGTGCCAGCTGGACGACTTCTGCGAGGAATTCAAGTATCTGGGCAGCTATTGCGAGGTGGTTTGATATGGAATGCGGACTTCTGGGCCGGAAGCTGGGCCACAGCTATTCCCCCCAAATTCACGCCCTGCTGGGCGCATATTCCTACCGGCTGATTGAGCTGGAGCCGGAGGCGGTGGGGCCCTTCCTGAAAACCGGGGCCTTTACCGGGCTGAACGTCACCATCCCCTATAAGAAGACGGTGATTCCCTATCTGGACGCCCTCTCCCCGGAGGCCAAGCGGCTGGGGGCGGTGAACACCATCCTTCGCCGGGAGGGCAAGCTCATCGGCCACAACACCGACTATTTCGGCTTCCGCTATCTGGTGGAGAAAAGCGGCCTGCATGTAGCGGGGAAGAAGGCCCTGGTGCTGGGCAGCGGCGGGGCCTCCAATACGGCTTCGGCGGTGCTGGAGGAGCTGGGGGCCCGGGTGGTGGTGATTTCCCGCACCGGGGAGAATAATTACCGGAATCTTTCCCGCCACGCCGATGCCGCCGTTATCGTCAACGCCACGCCGGTGGGGATGTACCCCAACACCGGCATCCGCCCCCTGGACCTGGGCCAATTTGCCAATCTGGAGGGGGTGCTGGATGCCATATACAACCCCGCCCGGACCCAGATCCTCCTGGATGCGGAGCGCCGGGGGCTGACGGCGGTAAACGGCCTGTGGATGCTGGTGGCCCAGGCCAAGGAGAGCGCCCAGTGGTTCACCGGGAAGCCCATCTCCGACGATGTGATTGCCCCCATTCACCGTGCCCTCCGGCAGCAGATGGAGAATATCCTCCTGGTGGGGATGCCCGGCTGCGGCAAGACCACGGTGGGGCAGCAGCTTGCACAGGAATTGGGCAAGAAATTTGTGGATGCCGACCAGGCGTTGGAGGAAACCACCGGCCGGAGGATTACCGACATTCTCCCCAACCAGGGGGAGGCGGCCTTCCGTGCCCTGGAAACCCAGACCCTTGCCGACCTGGGCAAGCAGAGCGGCCTGGTGATTGCCACCGGGGGCGGCTGCGTCACCCGGGAGGAAAACTACGATCTGCTCCACCAGAACGGCACCGTCTTCTGGCTCACACGCCAGCTGGACAAGCTGCCCACCCAGGGGCGGCCCCTGAGCCGGGACCTGGGGCAGATGTATGCCCGCCGGGAGCCCATGTACCGGCGGTTCGCCGATGCCGCCGTGTCCAACGACGGCTCCGTGGAGCAGACCGTCCGGGAAATCCGGAGAATTTGGGAGGAGAACTTATGAAAATTCTGGTTATCAACGGCCCCAACCTGAACCTTCTGGGGGTGCGGGAGCCGGGAATCTACGGCAAGAGCAGCTTCCGTGACCTTTTGGCCCTGCTGGAGGTCTGGGCCGGGGAGCTGGGGGTGGAGGTATGCCAGTACCAGAGCAACCACGAGGGGGACCTGGTGGACAAAATCCAGCAGGCCCTGGGGCAGTATGACGGCATCGTTATCAACCCCGCCGCCTACACCCACACCAGCATCGCCATTCTGGATGCCCTGAAGGCGGTGAACCTTCCGGCGGTGGAGGTACACATCTCCGATGTGGACAGCCGGGAGCCCTTCCGCCGGATTTCCTACGCCTGCATGGCCTGCCGCCACACCATCAAGGGCCAGGGGCTGGAGGGCTATCACCAGGCCCTGCTCTGGCTGGTGGAATACCTGAAACAGAACTGAGGAAGGAACCTGCATGAAACGCAATTCGCTGATTTGGGAGTATCTCATCATCACCCTGGGCACCCTGGTTATCGCCGGGGCGGTATTCTTCTTTCTCATCCCCAGCCATCTGGCGGTGGGCTCCATCTCCGGTCTGGCGGTGGTGCTGAGCCGGTTTATCCCGGTGAATGTATCCTACCTCACCTTCGGGCTCAACGCCATATGCCTGATACTGGGCTTTCTGCTCATCGGCAACGAGTTCGGGGTGAAGACGGTATATACCTCCTTGCTGATGCCGGGCTTTTTGTGGCTGCTGGAGCGGCTGTTCCCGGACTTCCGGTCCCTCACCGCCGACCCCTTCCTGGATATGCTGTGCTACTGCTTTGTGGTCAGTGCCGGGTTGGCGCTGCTGTTCCTGCGCAATGCCTCCTCCGGCGGGCTGGACATTGCGGCAAAAATTCTCAACAAATATTTCCGCATGGAGCTGGGGGTAGCCATGTCCGTCTCCGGCCTGGCGGTGGCCCTGCTCAGCGCCCTGTGCTATGACAGCCGGACGGTGATTATCTCCCTGATGGGCACCTATTTCAACGGAGTGATTCTGGACAAATTCATCTTCGGCATGGATGGGAAGAAGAAAATGTGCATCATCTCCTCCCATTTTGAGGAAATCCGGGACTTCATCCTCAATACCCTCCACTCCGGAGCCACGGTATACGAGGCCATCGGTGCCTACGGCGATATGCCCCACCGGCCGGAGCTACAGGTCATTGTGGACAAGAGCGAATACGCCGCCATTATGAAATTTATGGAGAAAACCGACCCCACGGCCTTTATCACCGTATATACGGTAAAGAAAATCAACTATATTTCCCCCAAAAAGTAAAAAGCCCCCGCATTTTCCGTCCTTTTCGGAAAATGCGGGGCATTTTTATACGTGCAGGATGGCCTTGGCAAAGACGAAGTAGAGCAGCAGGCTCATAGCGTCTACAATGGTGGTGATGAAGGGGGAGGCCATCACGGCGGGGTCGAAGCCCAGGCGCTTGGCAATCAGGGGCAGGGTGCAGCCCACCACCTTGGCCACCACCACGGTGACTCCCAGGGTCAGGCACACCGTCAGATCCACGGCCATGGTGACGCTGGTGTTGTGCATCAGCAGCCGGTCCACCAGTATGACCTTGCCGAAGCACACGGCGGCCAGAACAATGCCGCAGAGCACGGCGGTGCGGACTTCCTTCCACAGCACCTCCACAATGTCCTTGAAGTGGAGCTCGTCCAGGCTCAGGGCACGGATCACGGTGACGGAGGACTGGGAGCCGCTGTTGCCGCCGGTGTCCATCAGCATGGGGATGAACACCGTCAGGATGGGCAGCGCACCCAGGGAGGACTCGAAGGAGCTGATGATCATGCCGGTAAAGGTGGCCGACACCATCAGCACCAGCAGCCAGGGAATGCGGTGCTTGAACAGATCCAGGGGGGAGCTGTTCATATAGCTCTTCTCCGAGGGGGTGATAGCGGCCATGATTTCCATGTCCTCGGTGGCCTCGTCCTGCATAACGTCCATGGCGTCGTCGAAGGTGACGATGCCCACCATGCGGTTTTCCTTGTCCACCACAGGCAGGGCCAGGAAATTGTACTTGGAGAACATCCGGGCCACCTCCTCCTGGTCATCCTGGGTGGTGACGGAGATGAGGTTGGTGAGCATGATGTCGCTGATTTTTGTGTCGTCGTCCTCGGTGAGGAGCAAATCCTTCACCGTCACCAGGCCCACCAGGGTCCGGTCGGCGGCGATAACGTAGCAGGTGTAGATGGTCTCCTTGTCCACCCCCTGGCGGCGGATGCGGAGGATGGACTCCTCCACGGTCATATTGGGCCGCAGGGCTACATACTCCGTGGTCATAATGGAACCGGCGGAGTTCTCGGGATAGCGGAGAATCTGGTTGATGGAGCTGCGCATTTCCGGGTCGGCCTGCTCCAGAATCCGCCGCACCACACTGGCGGGCATTTCCTCCACCAGGTCGGCGGCATCGTCCACATACAGCTCGCTGAGGACCTCCTTCAGCTCGTTGTCGGAGAAGCCCTGAATCAGCAGGGCCTGGGTGTCAGGCTCCATCTCCACGAAGGTTTCCGCCGCCAGTTCCTTGGGCAGCAGGCGGAACATCAGGGGAACCTGCTTTTCTTCCAAATCGTTGAAAATACCCGCCACATCGCTGGGATTCATCGTGGCCAGCATATCCCGCAGGGTGGCGTACTTCTTGCTCTCCAGCATTTGCAGGAGGGCTTTTTCCATAATTTCGAACCGTTCTGCCATTTTCTACCTCCTAAAATATACAATTATTTTAGGGAAGCTCTGATAAAATCGGCAAGAGCAGGCAGCGAGAGATTTTGCTTTCCTACCGCAGTCCGGGAGCAAACAATCCGCCGCTGAGCCACAGGCGATTGATTCAGAGTTTCCTTAGAGGCAATGTACATCGGGCCGACTAAAAAGGGCCTGCCACGGAAGCAGACCGCATCCTACTTCGGCCCGGTATATTGCCACTGCCGCCAGCGTCCATGGTGTTCCCTCCTTTGTTATTGCACAGATACCCCCATTTTACCCCTTCCCCCCGCCCTTGTCAAGATTTTTTGGCAGCACTTTCCCCCCAATGAACGGTAAAACGTTCTTCCGTAGGGGCGATGAAAATCGCCCGTAACCCCACGGTTTAGCGAGCACCCCGATGAATGGCACAGCCCATTCCCGGCTCCCTCAGGGAGGGAGCCGGGAAACGTTCCCATTCACTCGGGTACTCGCTAAAATCCGGGGGTGGCGGGCGATTTTCATCGCCCCTACGGAGGCTCTGAATGTTTTACATTTTACCATTCAACCGGGGTGGGGGGCGTTTTGGGTGGGTTTTTTGTGGGAAATATGGAAAATAAAATATAATGGTTGTAAGTTGAATCAAAATGATGTAAAATGATAGGCGTATGATTAGCGTCAATTCTGCGAAAAATTCGCTTTGGAGGTTATTATTATGGAAAAACCCATTGTACTTGTGATTATGGACGGCGTGGGCAAGGGTGACGGCGGCAGCGGAGATGCTGTGGCTGTGGCCAAGACGCCTACGCTGGACAATTTGCTGGCTACCTGCCCCCACACCTGGCTGAAGGCCCACGGCACTGCCGTCGGTCTGCCCAGCGATGAGGATATGGGCAACTCCGAGGTGGGCCACAATGCCCTGGGCTGCGGTCAGGTGTACTCTCAGGGTGCCAAGCTGGTGGAGGAGAGCATCGAAAGCGGCGCCATGTTCCAGTCCGAGACCTGGAAGAGCCTGATTGCCAACGCCAAGGACGGCCACGCCCTCCACTTCCTGGGTCTGCTGTCCGACGGCAATGTCCACTCCAACATCTCCCACCTGATTGCCATGCTGAAGGAGGCCCGGGCAGAGGGCGTGATGAAGGCATACTGCCATATCCTGCTGGATGGCCGGGACGTGCCCGCCACCTCCGCTCTGGAGTATGTGGCCCAGCTGGAGGATGTGCTGGCCCAGCTGCGCACCGAAGGTGCCGACTATGCCATCGCCTCCGGCGGCGGCCGTATGCAGATCACCATGGACCGGTACGAGGCCAACTGGCCTATGGTAGAGGCCGGCTGGCGCACCCATGTAGAGGGCAAGGGCCGGATGTTCCCCACTGCCAAGGAGGCCATTGAAGTCTACCGTGCCGAAACCGGCTGCATCGACCAGGATCTGCCCGCCTTCGTGGTGGCGCGCGGCGGCGCACCTGTGGCAAAGATTGCAAACGGCGACAGCGTGATTCTCTTCAACTTCCGGGGCGACCGGGCCCAGGAGATTTCCCTGGCCTTCGACCGGAAGGACTTCGACAAGTTCGACCGGGGGAACTACACCGGGGTGAAGTTCGCCGGTATGCTCCAGTATGACGGAGACCTGAAGATTCCCGAGCATTATCTGGTGCAGCCCCCTGTGATTAAGAACACCCTCACCGAGCGGCTGTGCCAGGCAGGCGTTCACGAATACGCCCTGTCCGAGACTCAGAAATTCGGCCACGTCACCTACTTCTGGAACGGCAACCGCTCCGGCAAGGTAGACGAGAAGCTGGAGGTATACGAGGAAGTGCCCTCCGACGTGATTCCCTTCGACCAGGCACCTGCCATGAAGAGCAAGGAAATCACCGAGAAGATGGTGGAGAATATGGCCTCCCACAAGTTCCAGTTCCTGCGCTGCAACTACCCCAACGGCGACATGGTGGGCCACACCGGTGTCATGAGCGCCGTAGTCACCGCCATGGAGTGCGTGGACAACAGCCTGAAGGCCATCCTGGAGGCCGCCGACAAGTACGGCTACACCGTCCTTATCACCGCCGACCACGGCAATGCCGACCAGATGACCGAGACCAAGAAGGGCAAGACCAGCGTCCGCACCGCCCACTCCCTGAACCCTGTTCCCTTCATCATCTACGACAAGGACCACAGCTGGAAGATTAAGGAAGGCCACTTTGGCCTGGCCAACGTGGCCCCCACCATTGTGACCATGATGGGTCTGTCCGTTCCCGAGTGCTGGGAGCAGAGCATGGTGTAATCCGCAAAGGAGGATTTTCCAATGATTCGACAAGAAAATGAAACCGGCAGCATCACCGTAAACGACAGCGTCTATACCGACATTGTGGGCACCGCCGCCGCCAACTGCTTCGGCGTGAAGGGCATGGCCGCCCGGTCTGTGAAGGACGGCCTGTATCACCTGCTGCGGATGGAGTCCGTGGGCAAGGGGGTGCTGGTCACCTTCAATCCCGATGAGTCCATCTCCATTGACCTGCACATCGTTGTGGACAACGGCGTGAATCTGTCCGCCGTGGGCGCTTCCATTATTTCCGAGGTTCGCTATGTGGTGGCCAAGTGCACCGGCACCAAGGTCAGCGCAGTGAATGTATTCATCGATTCCATGATGATTGACTGAGAACGGAGGAAAAAAGAAATTGAGGCAAACCATTAACGGCGCCGAGCTTCGCCGGATGATTATCAGCGCTGCCGCATCCATTGAGATTCACAAGCAGGCGCTGAACGAGCTGAATGTGTTCCCGGTTCCCGACGGCGACACCGGCACCAATATGTCCATGACCATCAACTCCGCCGCCGCCGACCTGCGCAAGGCCGAGGACCCGGAGCTGTACGCCGCCTCCAAGATTGCGGCCTCCGCCATGCTGCGGGGGGCAAGAGGCAACTCCGGCGTGATTCTTTCCCTGCTGTTCCGGGGAATTTCCAAGGCTCTGAAGGGCCACGACAATGCCGACGGCGTGCTCTGGTCCGCCGCTCTGCAAAACGGTGTGGATGCCGCCTACAAGGCGGTGATGAAGCCCGCCGAGGGCACCATCCTCACCGTGGCCCGGCTGGCGGCTGCCAAGGCCGCCGAGGCCGCCCAGGAGAACAATTTCATCGAATTTGTCCAGGAGGCCGCCCTGGAAGAGGCCCGGGTCGCCCTGGCCAACACCGTCAACCAGAACCCGGTGCTGAAGAAGGCAGGGGTGGTGGATGCCGGCGGCAAGGGCTGGGTGTTCGCTCTGGAGGCCATGCTCTGCGCCCTGCGGGGTGAGGATGTGGTGGTGCCCGAGGGCAGCAGCCAGGGTGAGGTGAAGGAGCAGGCGGATTTCTCCGACTTCAACACCGAGGATATCACCTTCACCTACTGCACCGAGTTCATCATCTCCCGGGAGAATAAGAACGACCCGGAGAAGCTGCGGGATTTCCTGGCCTCCATTGGCGACAGCCTGGTGCTGGTGGACGACGACGAGATTATCAAGGTTCACGTCCACACCAACGACCCCGGCCGGGCCCTCCACGAGGCCATTGAATATGGCTCCTTCGTCACTGTGAAGGTGGAGAATATGCGCTTGCAGCACACCGAGAAGGTGATGAGCGAGAAGGAGCTGGCCCCCAAGATTGCCGAGCCCACCAAGCCCATCGGTGTGGTCTCCGTGTGCGCCGGGGCCGGTCTGGCGGATGTGTTCACCAATCTGGGAGTGGATGCCATCATCTCCGGCGGCCAGACCATGAACCCCAGCACCCAGGACATTCTGGAGGCGGTGAATACCGTCCCCGCCGAGACGGTGTTTGTGCTGCCCAACAACAAAAATATCATCATGGCCGCCCAGCAGGTGGATGCCCTGACCCCCAAGCAGGTGGTGGTCATCTCCAGCAAGACCGTGCCCCAGGGTGTGACGGCAATGCTGAGCTTTGACCCCGAGGGGACTGTAGAGGCCAACACCCAGGCCATGACCGACGCGCTGGCCACGGTGGACACCATGCAGATTACCTACGCCGCCCGGAACTCCGACTTCGACGGCTACGACATCCACCAGGGGGACTATCTGGCCATGTACGGCAGCGCCCTGTTCGGCACCAGCCAGGATATCAACGTCCTTTTGCAGAGCCTGGCCGAGAAGGTCCGGGACGATGGCCGGGAATATATCACCATCTACTACGGCTGCGACATCAAGGAAAAGCACGCCCAGCGGGCAGCCGACCTCTTCGCCAGCATCTGCCCCGATGCCGAAGTCAGCCTCATCAACGGCGGCCAGCCGGTATACTACTACCTCATCTCCGCCGAATAACCCCGCCCCCTCTCCAAAACCCGCTGTACATACCGTCCAGCGGGTTTTTGGTTACGCATTCAGCCGGTTCCCATACGTGGGTGCCCTGGCCCACCCGGTATCGCTCCCCCGGTGGAAACCGGTAAAAAATTCTGAGTTTCGTAGGGGCGATGAAAATCGCCCGTAACCCCGGATTTCAGCGAGTACCCGGTTGAATGGTATGCACCATTCCCGGCTCCCTCTCTGAGGGAGCTGGCACGCCCGAATGGGCGTGACTGAGGGAGTGTCGTCCGATGGTTCCTCCATGCCAACGATTTACACACCGGCTCATATGAACTCTGAAATTTTTGAGTGCTTACGTTCACCGAAGTACACTCCCTCAGTCTCGCATTCGCTCGACAGCTCCCTCAGAGAGGGAGCCGGGAAAACGCCCCATCCAGGCTCCCTCTCTGAGGGAGCTGGCAGCCCGAAGGGCTGACTGAGGGAGTGTCG